>ENA-ORSG01000010-ORSG01000010.1-human-gut-metagenome-genome-assembly--contig:-NODE-10-length-273569-cov-41.946595_pt1 | contig 273569 bp, 225 predicted proteins | sample MGYA00242189_ERZ509156 | MGnify/ENA primary metagenome ERZ509156 (study PRJEB26280, sample SAMEA2338666) | human gut metagenome | biome: human gut; feature: human-associated habitat; material...
TGGGCGTATGAAATTTGCGTGGCTCTGACACTAGTACGAGAGGACCGTGTTGGACAGACCTCTGGTTTACCGGTTGTGCCGCCAGGTGCATTGCCGGGTATCTAAGTCTGGATCGGATAAGTGCTGAAAGCATCTAAGTACGAAGCCGGCCACAAGATTAGATTTCTCAGGGTCGTTGTAGACTACAACGTTGATAGGATGCAGGTGTAAAGATGGAGACATCAAAGCCGAGCATTACTAATTGCCCGTTCACTTTCTTTATATGCCGGATGTTGTATACGTTTAGCGGTTGCTATGAAATGAAATTACGATCACAGCTTATCAATATGTCAACCTTCTTCAGGTGGCTATAGCACAAGGGTTCCACCTCTTCCCATTCCGAACAGAGAAGTTAAGCCTTGTCACGCCGATGGTACTGCGTAACAGTGGGAGAGTAGGTAGCCGCCGTTTTTGATGAAAGCCTCCGAGTCATTTGACTGATTCGGAGGCTTTTTTTGTGTGTTTATACTGATTTGGTTATACTCTGCTCAACTGTATAACTATTAAGATATGCTCTTTTGCTTACAAGATACTTTACTCTATTATATCCGATAAATTGTTACTCTATATGTAGGTTAAATAAAAAATCGTAGTTTGTATAGTGAAAAAACTTTCATTTTATTTTGTGATTTAAAAATAATCCCTACCTTTGCATCGATTTAAACAATAAAAGACAGTATATGAACCAAATGTTTATACATATTTTGCTATGCGGCATTATTATTCTACTGGCAAAGTCAGCGGGAAGTGAGTGTCGTGCATAAATGTATGTATAAAAATGATATACGAAAGCCTTTCTCACTTCCTTGTGTGAAAGGCTTTTTTAATGATTATAATTAAAACAAAAGTATAAAATTGAAAGCTATGGGCGATAGATTATTTATTTTCGACACCACTCTTCGTGATGGTGAGCAGGTTCCGGGATGTCAGTTAAATACAGTAGAAAAGATTCAGGTAGCTAAACAACTTGAAGCTTTGGGAGTAGATGTTATAGAAGCAGGATTTCCTATTTCAAGTCCGGGGGATTTTAATTCTGTGATTGAAATATCTAAAGCTGTAACTTGGCCGACTATCTGTGCTTTGACTCGTGCGGTAGAGAAAGATATTGATGTGGCTGCAGATGCATTGAGATTTGCTAAGCATAAACGTATCCATACCGGTATTGGTACTTCTGATTCACATATTAAATATAAATTCAATTCTACTCGTGAAGAAATTATAGAACGTGCGGTAGCAGCCGTGAAATATGCCCGTCGTTTTGTAGATGATGTGGAGTTCTATGCAGAAGATGCAGGAAGAACTGATAATGAGTATTTGGCACGCGTAGTTGAAGCGGTGATCAAGGCCGGTGCTACGGTAGTGAATATTCCTGATACTACAGGATATTGTTTACCCGAAGAATATGGTGCGAAAATTAAATATTTGGTAGATCATGTGGATGGTATTGATAAAGCAATTATTTCTACTCATTGCCATAATGACTTGGGTATGGCGACAGCTAATACTATTAATGGAGTCTTGAACGGAGCGCGTCAAGTAGAAGTGACAATCAATGGTATTGGTGAGCGTGCCGGCAATACTTCTTTGGAAGAAGTGGCAATGATTATTAAATGCCATAATGACATTCATATTCAAACTAATATTAATACTCAAAAAATTTATCCGACGAGCCGTATGGTATCTAGTCTTATGAATATGCCGGTTCAGCCTAATAAAGCTATTGTAGGTCGTAATGCTTTTGCACATTCGTCAGGTATCCATCAGGATGGTGTGTTGAAGAATGTACAGACTTATGAAATCATTGATCCCAAGGATGTGGGTATTGATGATAATGCTATCGTGCTGACAGCTCGTAGTGGACGTGCGGCATTGAAACATCGTCTTCATGTTTTAGGTGTGGAATTGGAACAGGATAAATTGGATAATGTATATGAAGATTTCTTGAAGCTAGCCGATAAGAAGAAAGATATTACCGATGATGATATTCTTGTATTGGCAGGAGCCGACAGAAGTGTCAATAATCATATTAAATTAGATTATCTGCAAGTGACGAGTGGCGTTGGTGTTCGTTCCGTTGCCAGTCTTGGGCTGAATATAGCAGGCGAGCATTTTGAAGCTGCTGCCAGTGGTAATGGTCCTGTAGATGCCGCTATTACTGCATTGAAAAAGATTATTGACCGCCACATGGTATTGAAAGAATTTACTATTCAGGCTATCAGTAAAGGTAGTGATGATATGGGTAAAGTACACATGCAGGTAGAATATGACGGACAGATGTATTACGGCTTTGGAGCGAATACAGACATCATTGCTGCATCAGTAGAAGCATATATCGATTGTATCAATAAGTTTAAAAGATAATAATACGTAAATACAAAAATGGCTAACACATTATTTGATAAGATTTGGGATGCCCATGTAGTACAGAAAGTGGAGGATGGGCCCACTCAGCTTTATATTGACAGACTTTATTGTCATGAGGTAACTAGTCCGCAGGCTTTTTCAGGATTGCGTGCACGTGGAATAAAAGTATTTCGTCCTGACCATATTTATTGTATGCCGGATCATAATACCCCGACTCATGATCAGGATAAACCAATTGAAGATCCTGTTTCTAAGACTCAGGTAGATACATTGGCCAAGAATGCTGCTGATTTTGGCTTGGCACATTTCGGGATGATGGATAAGAGAAATGGTATTATTCATGTCGTAGGTCCTGAGAGGGGATTAACTTTGCCGGGTATGACTATTGTTTGTGGTGATTCGCATACTTCTACTCACGGAGCAATGGGAGCTGTTGCTTTTGGGATAGGCACAAGCGAGGTTGAAATGGTTTTGGCTTCGCAATGTATTCTTCAGTCTCGTCCTAAAACGATGCGTATTACTGTAGATGGAGAATTGGGCAGAGGAGTAACTGCCAAAGATGTTGCTCTTTATATGATGTCGAAGATGACAACCAGTGGCGCTACCGGATACTTTGTGGAATATGCCGGTTCTGCAGTTCGTAATTTGACCATGGAAGGACGTTTGACTTTATGTAATTTAAGTATTGAGATGGGGGCCCGTGGGGGTATGGTTGCTCCTGATGAAGTGACTTTTGAATATATCAAAGGTAGAGAATATGCTCCAAAAGGTGTAGAGTGGGACAAAGCCATGGCTTATTGGAAGACCTTGAAGAGTGATGAAAATGCCGTATTTGATAAAGAGGTAAGATTTGACGCTGCTGATATCCAACCTATGATTACTTATGGTACTAATCCGGGTATGGGTATGGGAATAACTGAGCATATTCCTGCTGATAATCATAGCGCTTCTTATAAAAAATCATTGGACTATATGGGATTCCAACCCGGAGAATCATTATTGGGTAAGAAAATCGATTATGTATTCTTAGGAGCTTGTACCAATGGTCGTATAGAGGATTTCCGTGCTTTTGCTTCCATAGTGAAAGGAAAGAAGAAGGCAGACAACGTGATTGCTTGGCTGGTTCCGGGTTCGTGGATGGTAGATGCGCAGATTCGAGAGGAAGGATTGGATAAAGTGTTGGAAGAAGCCGGGTTCGCTATTCGTCAGCCGGGTTGTTCTGCTTGTTTGGCTATGAATGATGATAAGATTCCTGCTGGTAAATATTCTGTGTCGACCAGTAATCGTAATTTTGAGGGGCGTCAGGGACCGGGGGCACGCACTCTGCTTGCCAGTCCGTTGGTAGCAGCAGCAGCAGCAGTAACCGGAGTTATTACCGATCCGAGAGAATTAATGTAAATGAGTTCTTTTTGTCAGGACAAAAAAATATTGTCATAAACAGATGAAAACTTTAGGAGCTATTATAAGAATGTGCTATGGCATTGGTTTGCTATTATGCATTGTCGCTCTCTTTTTTCCGGAAGGGAATGTGTTTCGCGAATTGGCAATCTATATACTTCTGACAGTTTCGGTTTTTAATTGGTATAAAGAATACAAGTCTAAAAAAAAAGAGTGAATATGAAACAGAAATTCAATATAATAACAAGTACTTGTGTCCCTCTTCCTCTGGAAAATGTGGATACAGACCAAATCATCCCTGCCCGTTTTTTAAAGGCAACCACACGCGAAGAGAAATTCTTTGGTGATAATTTATTCCGTGATTGGCGTTATAATCCTGACGGTTCTTTAAATAAAGATTTCGTATTAAATAACCCCATTTATGGGGGGGAAATCCTTGTGACCGGAAAAAATTTTGGTTCGGGATCCAGCCGTGAACATGCTGCATGGGCAATTGCGGGATATGGCTTTCGTGTGGTCGTTTCTAGCTTCTTTGCTGATATCCATAAGAATAACGAGCTGAATAACTTTGTTTTGCCGGTAGTGGTAAGTGAAGGGTTTTTGAAAGAACTGTTCGACTCTATCTACGCGGACCCGAAAACAGAAGTAGAGGTAAACTTGCCCGAACAGACAATAACCAACAAAGCAACAGGAAAGAGTGAATCTTTCGAGATTAACGGCTATAAAAAGCATTGCCTGATGAATGGTTTGGATGATATCGACTTTTTGCTGACCAATAAAGATAAAATAGAAGCATGGGAGAACGCGTCAAGATAGAAATCATGGATACAACCCTTCGTGATGGTGAGCAGACCAGCGGAGTGTCATTCGTACCCCATGAAAAATTGATGATTGCCCGTTTGCTGTTGGAAGATTTAAAGGTAGACAGGGTGGAGGTTGCCTCGGCCCGTGTATCGGATGGTGAGTTTGAAGCTGTGAAAATGATATGCGACTGGGCCGCACGGCGCAACCTGCTTCATAAGGTAGAAGTGCTTGGCTTTGTGGATGGGCACACTTCAGTGGATTGGATACAAAGTACCGGTTGCCGGGTAATAAACTTGCTTTGCAAAGGCTCGTTGAAACATTGTACTCACCAACTGAAAAAAACGCCGGAAGAACATATCGAAGATATAATTAATGTAGTGCATTATGCCGATGAATTGGATATTGCCGTTAATGTTTATTTGGAAGATTGGAGTAACGGTATGAAGGATTCTCCCGAATATGTATTCCAATTGATGGACGGTCTGAAAGCCACTAGCATCAAACGCTATATGTTGCCTGATACTTTGGGAATTTTAAACCCTTTGCAGGTTATCGAGTATATGCGGAAAATGAAAAAACATTATCCCGATATGCATTTCGATTTCCATGCACACAATGACTATGACCTTGCCGTGAGCAATGTGCTGGCTGCTGTACTCAGCGGAGTGAAAGGACTTCATACCACCATCAATGGATTGGGAGAACGAGCCGGTAATGCACCACTTGCTAGTGTTCAGGCTATTCTAAAAGACCATTTTAGTGCGCTGACGAACATTGACGAAAGCCGATTGAATGATGTAAGTCGTGTGGTCGAGTCTTATTCGGGCATTGTAATTCCGGCCAATAAGCCGATTGTGGGCGAAAATGTATTTACTCAGGTAGCAGGAGTTCATGCCGATGGAGACAACAAGAATAATCTTTATTGCAATGACCTGTTGCCGGAACGATTTGGCCGCAAACGTGAATATGCATTGGGTAAAACAAGCGGTAAGGCGAATATTCGTAAAAACTTAGAGGATCTTGGACTAGAACTCGATGAAGACTCTATGCGCAAAGTGACGGAACGCATCATCGAGTTGGGTGATAAGAAAGAATTGGTCACTCAGGAAGACTTGCCTTATATTGTTTCCGATGTATTGAAACATGGTGTGGTAAGTGAAAAGGTGAAGCTGAAGAGTTACATTGTGACACTTGCTCATGGTTTGAAGCCGATGGCTACTGTACGGATGGAAATCAATGGAAAGGAATTCGAGGAAAATTCCAATGGTGACGGTCAATACGATGCCTTTGTACGTGCATTGCGAAAAATATATAAAGTGACATTGGGACGTAAGTTTCCGATGCTGACTAATTATGCGGTAACTATTCCTCCCGGTGGACGTACCGATGCTTTTGTGCAGACTGTGATAACCTGGAGCTTTGAAGATAAAGTCTTCCGTACCAGAGGGTTGGATGCAGACCAGACGGAAGCTGCAATTAAAGCTACCCTGAAGATGTTGAATATCATAGAGAGTGAGTATGAAAACATCGATTAAGGAATTGTCGGAGGAGAAACAGATAAAAATGAAGTAAATAAATAAAAGAAAAGATGGATTTTAAAATTGCAGTATTAGCCGGTGACGGTATCGGACCGGAGATTTCAGTACAAGGCGTTGATGTGATGAATGCCGTTTGTGAGAAGTTCGGACACAAGGTAAGTTATAAATATGCGATCTGTGGTGCAGATGCGATAGACAAGGTGGGCGATCCGTTTCCCGAAGCGACTTATGAAATTTGCAAGGATGCGGATGCCGTATTGTTCTCGGCTGTAGGTGACCCTAAGTTTGATAATAACCCAACGGCAAAGGTACGCCCGGAGCAAGGGTTGTTGGCTATGCGGAAGAAATTGGGATTGTTTGCTAACATCCGTCCGGTACAAACCTTTAAATGTTTGGTTCATAAATCGCCATTGCGTGCAGAGCTGGTAGAAAATGCAGATTTTATCTGTATCCGTGAGTTGACCGGTGGAATGTATTTCGGAGAGAAATATCAGGACAATGATAAGGCATACGATACAAATATGTATACTCGTCCCGAGATAGAACGTATTCTGAAAGTCGGATTCGAATATGCCATGAAGCGCCGCAAGCATTTGACAGTAGTCGATAAGGCAAATGTATTGGCTTCTTCTCGCTTATGGAGACAAATAGCACAGGAAATGGCTCCTCAATATCCGGAAGTAACTACGGACTATATGTTTGTAGACAATGCGGCAATGAAAATGATTCAGGACCCATGTTTCTTTGATGTGATGGTAACAGAAAATACTTTCGGTGATATTCTTACTGATGAAGGCTCTGTTATTAGCGGTTCCATGGGATTGCTGCCTTCTGCTTCAACCGGTGAGAGTACTCCTGTTTTTGAGCCGATTCATGGTTCATGGCCTCAGGCTAAAGGCTTGAATATTGCTAACCCGCTGGCTCAAATTTTATCAGTAGCGATGTTGTTTGAGTATTTCAATTGCAAAGAAGAAGGTGCATTAATTCGCCGGGCGGTAGATGCTTCTTTGGATGCAAATGTGCGGACACCCGAAATTCAGGTAGAAGGAGGTGCTAAATACGGAACAAAAGAAGTTGGTGCTTGGATTGTGGACTATATCAAGCAGGCGTAATCCGGTTTTATGCTGATGAGATAAGTTTTTCATGCTGTTGAAACAACAGTTTCATATTAATGAAATAACAATTTTGCAGGCATGAAAATAGGTGAAACAGAATACAAAAGTATAAGGTTGCGGTGGAAAAAAAACGAACCTTATACTTTTTTTTATTTAACTAAAGGAATCATTTCGCAGATTGCCGTACTTTTGCAACAAAATCTATTATAGATGAAACGAATACTGTGTTATTTTCTTTTCTTTTGTGTTTGCATTTATATGCAGGCACAGACGTATGATCAATTGGCAGCTCGTGCTGTGGAGGCGGCGGAGCGAGATAGTTTGGAACTTTCGGAAAAACTGTTTGAAGAGGCATTAAAGCTGGAACCGGCAAATATGCGCAATTCTATGCTGTTTTCAAATTTGGGGACAGTGCAACATCGGTTGGGAAAAATCGATAAAGCGATAGAATCCTATACTTTAGGACTTAATTTAGCTCCTTATTCCGTTACTATTTTATTGAATAGGGCTGCTCTGTATTTAGAGAAAAACCTTTATGAGAAAGCATATCTCGATTATTGCAATGTGATAGATATTGATAGAAAAAATCAGGAAGCTTTACTATATCGCGCTTACATTTATATGCAGCGTCGGGACTATAAAGAAGCCCGAATAGATTATAATACTTTGTTACAAGAAGAGCCTAAAAACAAGATGGGGCGTTTGGGAATGGCTCTGCTGAATCAGAAAGAGTTAAAGTTTCGGGAAGCATTGGAAGAATTTAATCGTATGATAACGGATTATCCTAATGATGCTTCTTTATTGAAAGCACGTGCCAATTTAGAGATAGAAATGAACACTCCCGACTTGGCATTACTGGATTTGGAATCGGCAGCCAAGTTATCTCCTAAAGATGCGGAAATATACGTCATGTGTGGTGAAATATATCTGAGCCAGAAGAAAAAAAGGGAAGCTTATGTTGCTTTTGAAAAAGCAATAGAATTAGGCGTTCCCCGTCCAGAACTGCAAGATAAATTAAAGGCCAGTAAATAATATCTGGTCTTTAATTCTTTATTTCCCAATCTTCTTTTTGATCAGTTCGACAAATTCTTTTCCATATTTATCTTTTTTGTATTCTCCGATACCACTGATTTCTCCAAAAGCCTCAATACTGGTAGGTTGCTGTGTTGCTATCAGATGTAAGGTTTTATCAGATAATACAATATAGGCAGGGATGGCTTGTTGGTCTGCCAATCTCTTTCTTAATAGACGAAGTTCTTCAAATAGATCCTTATTTTCTTCACCGAAGGTTGTTGGCGTAGAGACGAGGGCTTCTGGTTCTTGAGCCTTTTTCCTGCGACGTTCTTTCGGAGTGAATTCTTCCCGTTTTATGACAACCAGCATCGCCGGTTCTTTTCCGAATAGGACTTTATGCCCGCTTTCTGTTATTTTCAGATGGTTGTTTTCATTATATGCAATTTCAAAATAACCCAAGTTAAGCATTTGTAGCAAATAATCCTGCCAGTCACGGGCAGGGATATCTCGTCCGGCAGCATAAGTCTTCAGCTTGTCGTATCCTTTTTCTATCAATTCTTGTCCGGCAGCTCCCTTTAGGATGTCCACCAGCATGTGTGTACCGATTTGTTGATTGGTGCGTGCGATAGCGCTCAATGCTTTTTGGACGATGATAGTACCGTCAAATCTTTCCGGGGGATTACGGCATACATCACAATTACCACAATCATGATCCATCGTTTCTCCGAAATAGTTAAGAAGAATACGCCGACGGCAAATATCCGCTTCTGCATATTGTTGCATACGGTGGAGTTTCTCTAAATTTATTTCCTGTTGATTGCTTTCGGTAGCAAACTTTGATAGCAGAATCAAATCACTTAAAGAATAAAAAAGTAATGTATCGCTTTCCATTCCGTCCCGTCCTGCACGACCGATTTCCTGATAAAAGCTTTCAATGCTTTTGGGGAGGTTGTAGTGGATGACCCAGCGAACATTTGATTTGTCTATGCCCATACCAAAGGCAATGGTGGCACATACTACTTGTACGCGGTCATTAATAAAGTCATTTTGGGCTTCATCGCGTGCAGTCGCACTCAGTCCGGCGTGATAAACAGCTACGCGTATTCCATGTTTTCTTAGCATTTCTGCCACGTTTTCCGTTTTGCTTCGGCTCATGCAATAAATAATTCCACATTCATTTTTATGGCGTGCTATAAATTCAAGTATGGTGCGTGTCTTGTCTTTTTGCTGGTATCCTCTTTTTACTTCCAAACTCAGATTAGGACGGTCGAAGGATGAAATAAATATTTTAGGATTACGTAAAGATAATTGTTTGATAATATCTTGACGGGTTATTTTATCGGCTGTGGCAGTTAAAGCTACGATTGGAACGTTAGGGAATTGTTCTCTGATTGTCTTGAGTTGAGTGTATTCTGGTCGGAAATCATGTCCCCATTGTGAGATACAATGAGCTTCATCTATGGCAACCAATGAAATGTGGATATCTTTTAATAAGAAGTTCATTTCCATTAGTAATCGTTCGGGGGAAATATAAAGTAATTTGATTTTCCCTTGCATACATTCCCGGCGTAGGTTGAAATTCTCCGTTTCGTCATTTGTGCTGTTCATTGCACGAGCCGCAATACCATTGGCTCTCAAACTTTCTACCTGGTCTTTCATTAATGAAATAAGCGGAGATACGACAATGGTCGTTCCGTCCATCATCAGAGCAGGAAGTTGATAACAAATTGATTTTCCACCTCCGGTGGGCATAAGAACCAAGGTGTCTTTTTTATCCAGTATGTTTTGGATAATGTTTTGTTGCAAAGGACGAAACGTATCGTATCCGAAGTATGTTTTGAGGATATGGAGCATATTCTGTTTATTATTTTAAAAGATAATGGAGAGCAAAGGTAGTAAAATCTTTAAGATGTGATGCTCTCTATATTGGTAATTAATTTGAGAGAGGACTTTTTGTAGATAACTGATTCAGGATGACACTGCTTCATTTGATAGTTTTTTGTCTGATATCTCAAGTCTTAATAAAGTTTTTTGAAGAAATTTGAATGCTGTGTTGTGATTAATTAAGAATAGAATTTAGCAAAAAAATTTGCATAAGCCAAAAAGAATCCCCACATTTGTACAAAATTTAATCATTATAATCTTATTAACTAACCAAACAAAAAAACTAAGTGATGAGCGACGCAGAAAAACAAGTAGAAGTTCAGGAAGAGGCTCCTAAGAAAAGACCTTATAACCTGCGAGAGAAAAAAGACAAAAAGGCTGCTTATAGATCATTGATCAGAGCAGAACTTGCTGATGAACTGTATGATAAAATTTTGAATATCATCGTGGTTCAGAAGAAATATAAGGATCCCAATTATTCTGCTAAAGATTTAGCGAGAGAGTTGAAGACAAACACTCGTTATTTGTCTGCTGTTGTAAATTCTCGTTTCGGTAAAAATTATTCTTGTCTTTTGAATGAGTATCGTATCAAGGATGCTAAGCATCTGTTGGTTGATAAACGTTATGCAGATAAGAATGTAGAAGAAATTAGTTCGATGGTAGGTTTTGCTAATCGTCAGTCTTTCTATGCAGCATTTTATAAAAATGTAGGAGAAACTCCTAATGGTTTCCGTAAGAGAAATATGGAAAAATAAAATATTAGTATCAAATATGATTTAGTAAAAAAGGAAAACAATAGTTTTCCTTTTTTTGTTTCAACATGAAACTGACATGGCGCTATTGGAAAAACACTTATTTATGATATTGGTAAGAGAGATTATGTTAGCAAGTTGCAAGTAGTATGGAGAAAGAAATAAAAGAAGAGAAAACGTTTGATTACACAGTAGAGCAGTTTGCGGATTTGCAATTGCTTCGTTATGTAGTACATGGTTTTGAGGACCTGTCGTTGGAGCAAAAAGAATTGGTTTATTATTTATCACAGGCAGCTTTGGAAGGTCGTGATATTTTGTTTGACCAAAATGGAAAATATAATTTGGTTATCCGTAGGATGCTTGAAACAGTATATACGGATTATCAGGGAAACCGTGCGGATGCAGATTTTGTCAATCTGGAGATTTATTTGAAACGGGTATGGTTTTCAAATGGCATTCATCATCATTATGCCTCAGACAAGTTTGTTCCGGCGTTTACTCCCGAATTTTTCAGAACGGCATTGAAAAATGTCGATGCTGCTAAATTGCCTTTGGCGGATGGCGAGACGGTAGATACGCTTTGTGATAGAATCTTTCCGGTTATCTTTGATCCTAAGGTTATGTCTAAACGCGTAAATCAGGCTGACGGGGAAGATCTGGTATTGACTTCGGCTGCGAATTATTATGATGGGGTAACCCAGCAAGAAGCGGAAGAGTTTTACAATGCTCTGAAAAATCCGGCTGATGACCAGCCTGTCATGTTTGGAATGAATAGTCGTTTGGTAAAAGAAAACGGACAAGTGCAGGAGAAGGTATGGAAATCAGGCGGATTGTATGGGGCGGCCATCGATAAAATAATTTGTTGGTTGGAGAAGGCTTTCGAAGTGGCAGAAAATGAAGTGCAGAGGGCTGTGATTGAAAAGCTTATCCGTTTTTATAAGGAGGGAGATTTACATACGTTTGATGAATATTCTATCCTTTGGGTAAAGGATTTGGATTCCCGTGTTGATTTTGTCAATGGGTTTATAGAAAGCTATGGTGACCCGTTGGGGATGAAAGCAAGTTGGGAATCCATTGTCAATTTTAAGGATTTGGAAGCAACCAAACGTACGGAGACAATCAGTGCCAATGCGCAATGGTTTGAAGATCACTCACCGGTAAATCCGTCTTTTAAAAAGAAGAAAGTGAAAGGTGTATCTGCAAAAGTTATAACGGCAGCAATGCTGGGAGGTGATTTATATCCGGCAACAGCTATCGGCATCAATCTGCCTAACTCGAATTGGATTCGTAGTGTTCACGGATCGAAATCCGTAACTATTGGCAATTTGACAGATGCTTATAATAAGGCTGCTCATGGTAACGGTTTTATGGATGAGTTTGTATATGGTGCGGAAGAAAAAGAATGGATAGACAAGTACGCGGATTTGACGGGTGACCTTCATACCGATTTGCATGAATGTTTGGGGCATGGTTCGGGACAATTGTTGCCCGGTATAGATCAAGATGCTTTGAAAGCATATGGTTCTACCATCGAAGAAGCGCGTGCCGACTTGTTCGGCCTTTATTATTTGCCCGATCAAAAGATGATAGAACTTGGTCTGACTCCGAATGAAGATGCATTTAAGGCTGAGTATTATATATATATGATGAATGGATTGATGACTCAGCTTGTCCGCATTGAGTATGGTCATTCGGTGGAAGAGGCACACATGCGCAATCGTCAGTTGATAGCTAAGTGGGCTTATGAAAAAGGAGCCTCCGAAAAAGTTGTTGAACTGGTGAAGAAAGAGGAGAAAACTTATGTGAAAATCAATGATTATAAAAAACTGCGTGATCTGTTCGGTACTCTGTTAGCCGAAATACAACGTATCAAGAGCGAAGGAGATTATGAGGCAGCCCGTCAACTGGTAGAGAAATATGCCGTGAAGGTTGACCCGCAACTGCATGCAGAAGTCCTGTCGCGCTATGAAAAGTTGCATTTGGCTCCATACAAAGGATTTATCAATCCTGTATACGAGGCCGTGACCGATGAAAAAGGTCGTATAATCGAGGTGAAGGTTTCTTATCAAGAGGGTTATGCCGAGCAAATGTTGCGATATAGCCGAGAGTATTCAAATCTACCTTATCTAAATGAATAAAAAAGGAAAACTATGGATGTACATGAAATAATAAAAGATATCAAGGGACAATTTCGTTTGTTTATGAATGGAGTTGTTTCTCAAAGTATGCGTGAAAAAGGACTGGATTATAAATTGAATTTTGGTATTGAACTCCCGCGCCTGAAAGAAATAGCTGCCCGTTATGAGAAGAACCATGATGTGGCTCAGGCATTGTGGAAAGAGAACATACGCGAATGTAAAATACTGGCCGGCATGTTGCAGCCTGTGGAAACCTTTTATCCCGAAATTGCAGATATTTGGGTAGAAGATATGCGTTATCCCGAAATTGCAGAACTCACTTGTATGACATTGTTTCAAGAACTGCCATATGCTTCGGAAAAAGCATTTGAATGGATGGCTGACGACCGCGAATATTTTCAGTTATGCGGTTTTATGCTGATGGCAAGACTATTGATGAAAGGCAATCAACTGAATGAACGTGCGGAAGCCGAATTTCTTGATCAGGCATTGACAAGCTTGCAGAGTGAAGAGCTACTGCCGCAAAAAGCAGCGGCAACAGCTTTGCGTAAGTTTGCTGTCCAAAGCCGGGAGAATAGCAAGAAGATAAATAGATTACTTGCCCCTATCGTCAAATCAGACAAGCCCGGAGTGGCAGTTTTGGCCTCTGAAATAAAATTAGAGGCAGAATATTGGCATTAAACTTTCATGTTATCACAAAAAGGTTTAACTTTGACGGCTGAACTGAAATCTGCGATGGAAGAAAATGTGAAAGATACTGTAAAACAGGTTTTAACTGAGTACCTGCAGAGGAACGGGCATCGAAAGACGCCCGAAAGGTATGCTATACTCGATACTATCTATTCCATCAAAGGGCACTTTGACATTGATACGCTCTATAATTATATGGCAACTGATGGCAAGTTTCGCGTCAGCCGTGCCACTCTTTATAATACTATTGTTTTGTTTATTGATGCAAAGTTGGTCATAAAACATCAGTTTGGTAACTCTTCCCAGTACGAGCGTGCGTACAATAATGAAACCCATCATCACATGATATGTACGGAATGTGGCAAAGTTACAGAGTTTCAGAATGAAAGTCTGAAGCAGGCTATTGCCAGTACGAAGCTGAAAAAGTTTACGGCTTCCAATTACTCCTTATATATATATGGTGTATGCAGCAAATGTACTTGGGCAAAACGCAAAAAGAAAAAAAATAAGTAACAATAAAACGAAGAAACATGAAAGTAGATGTCTTGTTAGGTTTGCAATGGGGTGATGAAGGCAAAGGTAAGGTTGTCGATGTATTGACTCCCCGTTATGATGTAGTAGCTCGTTTTCAGGGAGGACCTAATGCCGGTCACACTTTGGAATTCGAAGGTCAAAAATATGTACTCCGTTCTATTCCTTCGGGAATTTTTCAAGGTGATAAGGTAAATATAATCGGTAATGGTGTGGTACTTGACCCATCGTTGTTCAAAGCAGAAGCGGAAGCTCTCGAAGCCAGTGGTCATCCATTGAAGGAACGTTTGCACATTTCGAAGAAAGCACATCTGATTTTACCGACCCATCGTATTCTGGATGCTGCATACGAAGCTGCTAAAGGTGATGCAAAAGTGGGTACTACCGGTAAAGGTATTGGTCCGACTTATACTGATAAAGTTAGCCGTAACGGTATACGTGTGGGAGATATCCTCCATAATTTTGAAGAAAAATATGCAAAGGCAAAGGCTCGTCACGAACAAATCTTGAAGAGTCTGAACTATGAATATGATATAACGGAATTGGAAAAACAATGGTTGGAAGGAATCGAATACCTGAAACAATTCCATTTGGTAGATAGTGAACACGAAATCAATAACTTGTTGAAAGACGGTAAGACGGTCTTGTGTGAAGGTGCGCAAGGCACTATGTTGGATGTTGATTTCGGTTCTTATCCTTTTGTTACTTCTTCAAATACCATTTGTGCAGGTGCTTGTACCGGTTTGGGTATCGGTCCGAATAAAATCGGTAATGTTTACGGTATCATGAAAGCTTATTGCACGCGTGTCGGTGCAGGTCCTTTCCCGACTGAATTGTTTGACGAGACAGGCAAGAAGATTCGTGACTTGGGTCATGAGTATGGTGCTGTGACGGGGCGTGAACGTCGTTGCGGATGGATTGATCTGGTAGCCTTGAAGTATTCTATCATGGTGAACGGTGTAACTCAACTGATTATGATGAAGAGTGATGTGCTTGATGATTTTGATACCATCAAGGCGTGTGTAGCTTATAAGGTAAACGGCGAGGAGATAGATTATTTCCCGTATGATATTACAGATGGAGTAGAGCCTGTTTATGCCGAACTGCCGGGATGGAAGACAGACATGACCAAAATGACCAGTGAGGATGAATTCCCCGAAGAATTTAATGCTTATATCAGCTTCCTGGAAGAACAGTTGGAGACTCCTATCAAGATTATTTCTGTAGGTCCCGACCGTGAACAAACCATTGAACGCTATACCGAAGAGTAATTAGTCGGATATCCATAATAAGAAAAAGCGCAATTTTATCGGTTGCGCTTTTTTTATATGAATATCCAAAGAAGAGGATTGGATATAGGTCGTATGTGGACATAAAAAAAGGCTATCTTCCCAGACAGCCAATCTTTTTGTTAACCTTAAATCTAATACTATGAAAAACACGTTGCAAATATACGGACATTTATTGAAAATACAAGTTTTAGAGTCAAATCAGTGCGTATTATAACACGGTTTATTACGTTGTCGGATTTATTAACAAGCTGGGCTCTAAATAATCAGAAAATGTTATAATTCCTTTCATTGTAATAGGGAAGTCTTGTTCTTTCTAAGTAATGAAGATTATATGGGGAAGGGGTATAAAATAAAAAAGGAGCAACGCCTTGCTCCAACCTTTGTTAACCTTAAATCTAATACTATGAAAAACACATTGCAAAGGTACGGACTTTAGCGAAATATGCAAATAAAACAAGTAAAAAAGTATGTTTTCTAACACGTTTTAAGAGATTTGCTCTATTTGTTAAGTCCGATAAGCTATTTATCTGTTTCTTTTTTATCTTTTTTGCATATAAAACCGTATCTTTGTTACCACTTTTGCAAAAGGATAAAAACGAATGGTTTCAGTAGATAATTTAAAGGTAGAATTTGGAGTTACACCCCTGTTTGAGGATGTATCATACGTAATCAATAAAAGAGACCGCATTGCGCTGGTTGGAAAAAACGGTGCAGGCAAATCTACCATGTTGAAGATTTTGGCCGGTCTGCAAGCCCCCACTTCAGGTATGGTTTCTGTTCCAAAAGAGGTAAGTATAGGCTATCTGCCTCAGGTAATGATACTGAGTGATAAGCATACAGTGATGGAAGAAGCTGAGATGGCATTTGAACATATTTTCGAGATGCAGGAAAGCCTTGAAAAAATGAATCAAGAATTAGCCGACCGCACGGATTATGATTCGGAGGGATATCATAATTTGATTGAGAAGTTTACTCACGACAATGAACGCTTCCTGATGATGGGAGGTACTAACTATAAGGCTGAGATAGAGCGCACGTTGATAGGATTGGGTTTTTGCCGTGAAGACTTTACCCGCCCTACTTCCGAGTTTAGCGGTGGTTGGCGTATGCGCATCGAGTTGGCTAAGTTGCTCTTGCGCCGCCCGGATGTATTGCTTCTTGACGAGCCTACTAACCATTTGGACATTGAAAGTATCCAATGGTTGGAAAACTTCTTGAAGGTGAGTGCCGGAGCTGTGGTATTGGTCAGCCATGACCGCGCCTTTATTAATAATGTGACTAATCGTACCATTGAGATATCCTGTGGACACATTTATGATTATAAGGTGGCATATGATGAGTTTGTGGTGTTGCGCAAAGAACGTCGGGAACAACAACTTCGTGCATACGAGAATCAGCAGAAACAGATTCAGGATACGGAAGATTTTATAGAACGGTTCCGCTATAAAGCTACTAAAGCTGTACAGGTGCAAAGCCGCATCAAGCAATTAGAAAAAATTGTTCCTATTGAGATTGACGATGAAGATAATTCTGCATTGCGTCTGAAGTTCCCGCCCGCCATGCGTTCGGGTAATTATCCTGTAATTTGTGAAGGAGTGAAGAAAGCCTATGGCAATCATGTTGTGTTTCATGATGTAACTCTGACCATTAATCGTGGTGAGAAGGTTGCATTTGTGGGAAAGAACGGTGAAGGTAAGTCTACGTTGGTAAAATGTATTATGGACGAGATTCCATACGAAGGCAAGCTGACCATCGGACACAATGTACAAATCGGATATTTTGCTCAAAATCAGGCCCAGCTGCTGGATGAGAATCTGACAGTGTTTGACACAATTGATTATGTGGCTAAAGGAGATATCCGTTTAAAAATCAGAGATATATTGGGAGCCTTTATGTTTGGAGGCGAAGCATCGGACAAGAAAGTAAAAGTACTTTCGGGAGGAGAGCGTAGCCGATTGGCTATGATTAAATTGCTGCTTGAACCGGTTAACTTTCTTATTTTGGATGAGCCTACCAACCATCTTGATATGCGTTCGAAAGATGTACTGAAGGAAGCGATTAAAGAGTTTGACGGTACGGTAGTGGTAGTATCCCATGACCGTGAGTTTCTGGATGGGTTGGTGACTAAAGTTTTTGAGTTTGGCGGCGGTGTGGTGAAAGAACATATCGGAGGTATTTATGATTTCTTGCAGAAAAAGAAGATAGAGAACCTGAATGAACTGCAACTTTCTTCTTCTCCTACTGCTTCTGCGATGAAAAAAGAAGAAGGAGAACCGGTAAGTGAGAATAAACTCTCATACGAGGCTCAGAAAGAATTGAATAAAAAATTGCGTAAATTGGAGAAACAAGTGGCAGACTGCGAGCAGAAAATAGAAAAGCTGGAAGCGCAGATAGCCGAAGTCGAAGCTAAGATGGCAACTCCTGAAGGGGCATCGGACATGAGTCTTTACGAGCAGCACCAACAGTTGAAGAAAGATTTGGATGCTGTGGTAGAGGAATGGGAGAGTGTTTCCATAGAGCTGGAAGAAGCACAGGGCTGACAATCAAATATAATTTTATATATAGATTCAGATGAAAGCAAAACATTATTTACCTATGGCTGCACTGGCGCTGACGATAGCTGCCGGCTGTGAAAGCAAGAAAGAGGCTGTGATGGCTTCAGGAATAGATTTAGGCAACTTGGATACAACTGTGGTCCGAGGTGCGGATTTCTTTCAATATGCTTGTGGCGGTTGGATGAAAAAACATCCGTTGACAGACGAGTATTCACGCTTCGGTTCATTCGATATGCTGGCAGAGAACAATCGAGAGCAGTTAAAAGGATTGATTGCGGAAATTGCCGGACAGGAAAATGAGAAAGGCACGGTAGCTCAAAAGATTGCCGATATTTATAATTTGGCGATGGACAGTGCCAAACTGAATACAGAAGGAATAGAGCCTATCAAAGCAGATTTGGAGAGAATCGCTTCGGTAAAAGACAAGGCGGAGATCGTTCCGTTGATGGCTGAATTGTCTCATATCGGCATACGTCCTTATTTCACTTTCTTTGTTGATGCCGATATTATGGACAGTAAGAGTAATTTGTTCCAATTATATCAGGGAGGTATCAGTTTGGGTGAGAAGGAATATTATTTGGATACCGATGAGGCTACAACAGATATTCGTAATAAATATAAGGAACATATTGTAAAGATGTTCCGGCTGGCGGGCTTTGATGAATCTGCTGCCCGGAAGAATATGGAGGCAGTGCTTGAAATTGAAACACGCATAGCCAAAGCTTCTTTCAGTGCTGTGGAACAGCGTAATCCTGCTGCCAATTATCATAAGATGACGTTGGATGAACTGAAGAAATCTGTTCCGGGCATTGATTGGGATGCATTTCTCAGTGGGGTGGGAGTAAAAGGTGTTACGGAACTGAGCGTGTCTCAGGTGGAACCCATCAAGGAAGTGGAAAAGATAATCAATACCATACCTGTAGAAAAGCAAGTTGCTTATATGCAATGGAAGTTAATCAACCGGGCAGCGAGTTACTTGAGTGATGAGTTTGTAGCACAGAACTTTGATTTTTATGGCAAAACCTTATCGGGAAGAAAAGAAAACCAACCTCGCTGGAAACGTGCGGTGGGCACAGTGAACGGCATGTTGGGTGAAGCGGTAGGACAGATGTATGTGGAAAAATACTTCCCCGCTGCCGCCAAAGAACGTATGGTGCAGCTGGTCAAGAACCTGCAGACGGCGTTGGGCGAACGCATCCAAAACTTGGAATGGATGGGCGACAGTACTAAAGCCAAAGCCATCGAGAAGTTGAATTCTTTCTATGTGAAAGTGGGCTACCCCGATAAGTGGAGAGATTATACGGCTTTGGATGTTGAAAAAGACTCTTATTGGGCAAATGTGAAACGTGCCACTAAGTTTGAACTCGATTATGAATTGGCAAAGGCCGGTAAGCCGGTAGATCGTGACGAGTGGGGAATGACTCCGCAAACTGTGAATGCTTATTACAATCCGACTACCAATGAAATTTGTTTCCCCGCCGGTATCCTTCAGTATCCGTTTTTTGATATGAATGCCGATGATGCTTTCAATTACGGAGCTATCGGTGTGGTTATCGGACATGAAATGACTCATGGATTTGATGATCAGGGACGTCAATTCGATAAAGATGGTAATTTGAAAGACTGGTGGACACCGGAAGATGCGGAACGTTTCAATAAACGAGCTCAGGTAATGGTGAACTTCTTCGACAGCATTCAGGTATTGCCGGGATTATATGCGAACGGTTCTCTTACTTTAGGTGAGAATATTGCCGACCACGGAGGTTTGCAGGTTTCTTTCCAGGCATTTAAAAATGCAACCAAAGACGCTCCTTTGGGAGTGGTGGACGGATTTACACCCGAACAACGCTTCTTCCTGTCATACGCCGGAGTATGGGCGGGTAATGTACGTGATGAACAGATCCGTTTACAGACAAAATCCGATCCTCATTCTTTGGGCAGATGGCGTGTTAATGGAGCGCTTCCTCAAATCGGTGCATGGTATGAGGCATTCAACATAACCGAAAACGACCCGATGTATTTGGCACCGGAGAAGCGGGTTTCTATTTGGTAAGATATTCTTTGGTATCCGCCGGTAGAGGGTAGGTTTGGAATTTCACAAATTTAATCGGAAAACAGTGAAGTTGGGAATCTATCCTCTACGGTGGATATTTTTTCTTTTGATATAACTCTCTTTCTATTTGGATTTTAATCAATAAACCGTTATTTTTGCAGGCGATGAAACAAAGAAGGTATATAGCATGGTTTTTGATACTTGTTAGCATCATTATGTTAACGGCATCTGTCTTGCCGCACCATCATCACCGTGAAATACTTTGTTTGCAACATGATATTACAGTCTGTGGCTGTCAGTGTTCGGGGGAACAGCATAATCACGATGTATCGCATGACAAGCATACGTGTAATGCCGGTTGTGTGACTAAATTCAAGACTATTACTCCCGAGAAGGTGCAGAATAGCGTTTCGCCGGACTATTCCTTCTGTTCGTTGCTTTACACAGTGCCGGATATTTTGTTGCTTTCATTGCGACTTACCGAACGCAATACGATTCCTGATACTTATTATTTAGAAAAACTACATTCTACATGCCTGCCCCATGTCAAGGGTTTGCGTGCTCCTCCCTATGTTCTTGCTTAACAGATAGAAACGACCTTTTTATCAGCAACTTTGTTGCATCTTTATTATCCTAATTTTGTAATCAGATTAAAAAAGTAAGAACAAATAATATCATCATGAAGAAACTTATCTTTATGGGAGTCTTGGGCTTGTTCCTCTTAGGCTCTTGCAACAGTAAATCGGGTCATGATCACGAAGGACACGATCATGGAACGGAGGAAGCACATAATCACGACCACGAAGGGCATGACCATGATCACGAAGGGCATGACCATGAAAAAGAAAACCACGACCATGAGAATGAAGGTCACGAAGGGCATAATCATGAAGCGGAAGCTTCTGCAGCCGGACATTCCGATGAGATAATTCTGGCTCCAGAAAAAGCAAAAGCAGCCGGGGTAGAATCGGAAATAATCCGGCCTGAATCATTCCGTCAGGTGATAACGACCAGCGGTCAGGTGCAGGCAGCACAAGGCGATGAAAGCGTAGTAGTCGCCAATGTAGCCGGTGTGGTTTCTTTCCGCCATCCGGTAACGGACGGTATGAGTGTGAGCAAGGGGGCTCCCATTCTGAATATCTCTGCTGAGAATATGCCGGACGGAGACCCTGTAAAACGTACCCGTATCGCATATGAAACCGCCAAAAAAGAATATGAACGTGCCGCTAAGTTGGTAAAAAGTCAGATAATATCGCAGAAAGATTTCAATGCCATTAAGGAGAGTTATGAAAATGCATTATTGGCATACGAGGCTATTTCAAAGAACCAGACCAAGACAGGTGTGTCCGTCACAGCTCCTTTAGGTGGTTATATCAAGAATTGTCTGGTGCAGGAAGGTGACTATGTGTCGGTAGGCCAGCCTTTGGTGAGTATCACTCAGAACCGTCGTCTGTTCCTTCGTGCAGATGTTTCCGAGAAATATTATGGTTATCTGCATAGCATCCAGTCGGCAAACTTCAAGACTCCATACGATAATAAGGTATATGAGCTGGGTGAGTTGAAAGGGCGTTTGCTTTCTTATGGTAAAGCATCCGGTGGTACTTCTTTTTATGTGCCTGTAACTTTCGAATTTGATAATCGGGGAGATGTGATTCCCGGTTCGTATGTGGAGGTGTATCTGCTCTCGTCGGAAATGCCCGATGTGCTGGCCTTGCCTGTTACGGCACTGACCGAAGAACAAGGCTTGTACTTTGTTTATCTGCAACTGGATGAGGAAGGATATAAGAAACAGGAGGTAACTTTGGGAGCGAGCAACGGAAAGAAAGTGCAGATTCTGACCGGTTTGAAAGCCGGTGACCGTGTGGTAACAAAGGGAGCTTATCAGGTGAAATTAGCGTCGGCCAGCAATGCGATTCCGGCTCATAGTCATGAACATTAATCAGCCGTCCTATGCTAAATAAGATTATACATTTTTCCCTTCAGAACCGTATATTGGTTCTGGTGGCGTCGGTTTTGCTGCTTATCGGCGGTACTTACACGGCTTTTCATACGGAAGTCGATGTGTTCCCCGATTTGAATGCGCCGACTGTAGTGATTATGACCGAAGCGAATGGTATGGCCGCCGAAGAGGTGGAACAATTGGTAACCTTTCCTGTAGAAACTGCCGTGAACGGTGCGACCCATGTGCGCCGGGTGCGTTCATCTTCCACCAATGGCTTTTCCGTTGTGTGGGTGGAATTTGAATGGGATACCGATATCTATCTGGCCCGTCAGATTGTCAGTGAGAAATTGTCCTTGGTCAGCGAGGAGCTGCCCGAGAATGTAGGTAAACCTACCATGGGACCTCAGTCTTCTATTTTAGGTGAGTTGCTGATTATCGGTCTGACTTCGGATACTACTTCCATGCTCGATCTCCGTACACTGGCAGACTGGACTATCCGTCCGCGCCTGCTCTCTACGGGAGGTGTGGCACAGGTTGCCGTGCTGGGAGGTGATATCAAGGAATATCAGGTATTGCTTGACCCTGCCCGCATGAAACATTACAATGTTACGTTGGCAGAGGTGATGAACGTTACCCGTAACATGAATCAGAATGCCAATGGCGGAGTGATTTATGAATATGGAAACGAATATATTGTTCGCGGGGTGCTTTCCAGCCATGATGTGGCTCAGTTGTCACGTTCCGTCATCAAGACGGTGGAAGGGGTGCCCGTTACATTGGAGGATATTGCCGATGTGAAGATTGGTTCGCAGGAACCCAAACTGGGTACTGCTTCGGAAAGAGGAAAACCTGCCGTACTGCTGACCGTTACCAAACAACCCAAGACCGGGACTATTGAACTGACAGAGCAGTTGGAAGCCGCATTGAAGGATTTGCAGAAGAATCTTCCGGCTGATGTACACGTTTCTACAGATATTTTCCGTCAGAGCCGTTTTATTGAAAGCTCTATCGGCAATGTGAAGGATTCGTTGTATGAAGGTGCTGTTTTTGTGGTGATTGTTCTCTTCCTGTTCCTAGCCAATGTACGTACCACGGTTATTTCATTGGTAACCCTTCCGTTGTCATTGATTGTTTCTATATTGACTCTTCACTATATGGGACTCACCATCAATACCATGAGTTTGGGTGGTATGGCCATTGCCATTGGTTCGTTGGTGGATGATGCCATTGTGGATGTGGAAAATGTATGGAAGCACTTGCGTGAGAATCGCTTGTTGCCCGAAGGGGAACGTAAGAGCGTGATTGAAGTCGTGTTCAATGCTTCGAAGGAAGTGCGTATGCCTATCTTGAACTCTACCTTGATTATTGTAGTCAGCTTTGTTCCTTTGTTTTTCCTGACAGGAATGGAAGGGCGTATGCTGGTTCCGTTGGGCATTGCCTTTATTGTGGCGTTGTTTGCTTCTACGGTAGTGGCTTTGACACTGACTCCGGTACTGTGCAGCTATCTGTTAGGTAATAATAAAAGCAAAGGATTGCCCAAAGAGGCATTTGTGGCCGTATGGATGAAAAAGCATTACCGCAATGCCTTGTTATGGTCCTTGAATCATAAATCCGCAGTATTGGGTTTTACGGGTGGACTGTTTGCGGTGGCATTGGTTATGTTTTTTACATTAGGACGCAGTTTCCTGCCATCTTTCAATGAAGGTTCGTTCACCATTAATATCAGTTCATTGCCGGGAATCTCTTTGGCAGAATCGGATAAAATGGGACACCGTGCAGAAGAGTTGCTGATGTCTATTCCCGAAATACAGACCGTAGCCCGTAAAACGGGACGTGCCGAACTGGATGAGCATGCATTAGGGGTTAACGTGAGTGAAATTGAGGCCCCGTTTGAATTGAAAGACCGTTCCCGCCAGGAACTGGTAGCCGATGTGCGTGCCAAGTTATCTACCATTACCGGTGCGAATATCGAAATAGGCCAACCTATCAGCCACCGTATCGATGCCATGCTTTCGGGTACCAAGGCCAACATTGCCATCAAACTGTTTGGTAATGATTTGAACAAGATGTTTGCCATCGGTAATCAGATAAAGGATGCCATCAGCAGTGTGGAGGGTATTGCCGACTTGAATGTGGAACAACAAATCGAACGTCCGCAGCTCAAGATTGTTCCCAAACGCGAGATGCTTGCCAAATTCGGTATTTCTTTACCGGAGTTTGCCGAGTTTGTATCAGTGAACATGGCGGGTGAAGTCGTTTCACAGGTATATGAAGAAGGCAAAGCGTTTAATCTTATTGTCCGTACCAAGGATGAGGTGCGTGATGAGATGGAGAAGGTGCGCAACCTGATGATTGATACCGGTGACGGTCAGAAAATCCCTGTCAACTATGTAGCCGATGTGGTTTCTGCCATGGGACCGAATACCATCAGCCGTGAGAATGTGAAGCGTAAGATTGTGATTTCGGCCAATACCAGCGGTCGTGATTTGCGCAGCGTGGTGAATGATATACAGGAACGGATTGATGCGCAAATCAAGCTTCCCGAAGGATATCATGTGGAATATGGCGGTCAGTTTGAAAGCGAGCAGGCAGCCAGCCGTACGCTGATGCTCACTTCGTTTATGAGTATCGTGGTTATCTTCCTGTTGCTTTATACCCAGTTTAAGAATGCAGCCCAAAGTGGAGTCATTTTGTTGAATTTGCCTTTGGCGTTGATTGGTGGGGTATTTGCATTGATGATAACAACGGGTGAGATAAGCATTCCGGCTATTATCGGCTTTATCTCGTTGTTTGGCATTGCTACCCGTAATGGTATGTTGTTGATAAGTCATTACAATATGTTGCGCGAAGAAGGTATGGATTTGAAAGAAAGCATTCTTCACGGTTCGTTAGACCGTTTGAACCCTATCCTGATGACTGCGTTGTCTTCCGCGTTGGCTTTGATACCTTTGGCATTCCGTGGCGATTTGCCGGGTAATGAAATACAAAGCCCGATGGCGAAAGTTATTCTTGGAGGTCTTTTGACATCGACTTTCCTGAACGCTTTCATTATTCCGATTGTTTATGAACTGATGAACCGAAAGAAGAAATAATAGAAATAATATGAAACGAATCTTAGTTATAATAGCCCTCTGCTCTCCCTTGCTGATGCAGGCTCAGAGTATTGAGCACATTTTGAAAAGCATCGAGCAGAACAATAAAGAGCTCAAGGCACAGAAACATGCCGCCGATGCGACCAAGATGGAAAACCGGACAAACAACAACTTGCCTGATCCTACGGTGAGCTACAGCTCTTTTTACAGTAATGGTGCCGAAGGTGGTCACGGTACGGAATTCGTTGCTTCGCAAGGTTTTGATTTTCCTACTCAGTATATTGCCCGCAACCGGCAGGCTACTTTGCAGAACGAAGCGGTGGACAAGCAACAACAGGCTGCCCGCCGGGATATTCTGCTGAATGCGAAGAATCTCTGTCTGGACCTTATTCTGTTGAATCAGGAAAAGACATTGATGGATATCCGTATGAAAAATGCGGATGAATTACAGGCACTTTATGAAAAACGTCTGACTACCGGTGATGCGAATATACTGGAAGTCAACAAAATCAAGATGGAGCGTATGAACGTGCAGACGGAAGTTGCCCAAAACAGCGCAGCTCATCGCACTGCCTTGCAGTCTCTGCTTGCCATGAACGGTAACATGCCTTTGGAGTTTGCTGAAACCACGTATCCTGCCATACAGGAAATCAATGATTACAATGTTATGAGGGATGAAGTGATGGCGTCAGACCTTGACTTGCAGGCCGCCGCCGCCACTGTCCGTGCCGCCGAGAAGCAGGTTTCGGTAGACCGCCAAGGATGGTTGCCGAAGCTGGAAGCCGGCTTTCGCCGTAACACGGATGATGCGGTTTCGATGAATGGTTTTGTGGTAGGGGGCTCCTTGCCTTTGTTTCAGAATCGTAAAAAGGTAAAGATAGCCAAGGCACAGGCTATCAGCGCTCAGCTTATGCAAGAAAGTGCTAAAGACCGGGTCGAGGCTTCCCTGATGTCTCTTTTCAATGAGATGCAGCAGTTGAAGGATGCCATGAATGCGTATGATGTCCCTTTGATGTACCGTTCGCTGGATTTATTGAAGCAGGCATTGACCGAAGGACAAATTTCATTGATTGAATATTTTGTGGAAACGGAAAGTATTTATAAGAATCTTCAGGCGTATATGCAGATTGAGAACCAATATCAGAAGGTGATGGCGAATATCTATAAGAACAACCTGTAGGATGTTAATATCCGCTGAGATATAGTAGTGTAGGGGGGATGTTATAGTTGACATCGCCCCTAAAACTTATCTTGTCGGTTCAGTAAGTAAAATATAAAAAATGATTAGGAGATGAATTTAGAAGAGGTATTGAACTTCCGCCGGTCTGTGCGGAGGTATGATAAAAATAAACCGATAGACCCGGAAAAGGTGAAACATTGTCTTGAACTGGCTACGCTGGCTCCCAATAGTTCCAATATGCAATTGTGGGAATTTTATCAAATAACGAATCCCCGACTGATGGCGAAAGTTTCAGAAGCTTGTTTAGGGCAGTCGGCTGCTTCTACGGCTTCGGAAATTGTTGTTTTTGTTACTCGTCAGGATTTGTATAAAAAGCGTGCTAAATTTGTGCTTGACTTTGAAGAAGGAAATATCAGGCGCAATAGTCCGAAAGAGCGTCAGGAAAAACGTATTAGGGACAGGAAGCTGTATTATGGTAAACTGATGCCTTTCATTTATGCAAGGTTCTTCGGGCTTCTAGGGTTTTTCAGGGTGATATTGGCGAGAACCATCAGCCTGTTCCGCCCTATGATGCTGGAAGTTTCGGAATGCGATATGCGTGTGACGGTAAATAAATCCTGTGCCCTTGCTGCCCAAACCTTTATGATTGCCATGGCAAACGAAGGCTATGACACTTGTCCGCTGGAAGGTTTTGACAGCAGGCGGATGAAGAAACTATTGAAGCTGCCCCATGGGGCAGGCATCAATATGGTTATACCTTGCGGCATACGGGATGGGAACAAAGGCATTTGGGGAGAACGGGGCAGGGTTCCTTTCGATGAAATCTATCATAGGATATAAGAGACAGGGTATTCCTCCTTATTCAGTGCCCACGGCCATATAAATGACGTGTGGCACTCTGCCGCTTCTCTTGATTTTGTCTTCCATAAACCATTGGCGCAGCTCATGGGCAGCCTTGGTTTTCAGCACTCCCGTCAGATTGGAGTATTCCTGTCGGGTGATGAAGGTGTATTCCTTCAGGTATTCCATCAGCATGCCGAATCGCTCTTCCTGAGTGTGCTTGGGAGAAGATGTCTTGAAGCCGTATGCAGGGTCTGCGCGTTCCAGTTCCATTTCGCCCTTTCTGCATACCTCTTTGACAAAGTGGCGTGCCGGCTTGAACTTGACACTGTCGAAGTGCACCGAGCCGGAGCGTATCTCCTTCTTGTCCGTCACCTTTCGGCTGGTAAGTGTTGCCGAGAAGGTTCCTATCTCTCCCAGTTTCACATTGTATCCGTCTGCCAGATAATCCGTCAGCAGATTCTCCAAATCACTGAACAGTCCAATGACCGTGCCTGCCTTGAAGCCGGACCGTTTGGCGATATCATCGGCAATGTTTTCCAAGTTTTTAGTGCCTGCCACCACGATTTTGGGATATAACGTAGTCTTGTCTGCTGTCCCGTTTACATCGGGACTTTTTTTGAAATCAAATTTTGTTGCCATGTCTAATGGGGTTTTAAGGGAACATTAAGCCGTTTCTTACCTACGGCTAAGGCTTTTTGTGCGGCAGGTTATTACGTTCTGCCACAGTGGGACGTATGTCCTGCCGTAGTGGGATGTACGTCCTGCTGCAATGGGACGTACGTTCTGCTGTAGTGGGACGTTCTGGTCTTCCGTACAAAAGTACTTAATCATACGGAGAAAAACGATTAATCCGACAGGAAAAATAAGTTAAAGGGGGTGCCTTCTTTCTTTTTGATTCTGTGCAGAGGCCGGCTGAGATGCTAGGCCAGACAAGGCAACCATACGTGGAAGACGGAACCTTTCCCGTATTCGGATTCCACCCATATTTTGCCTTCCATCTGCTCGGTAATGGATTTACAGATGGGCAATCCCAGACCCGTACCCTGGATAAAGGAATTCAGTTTCTTGAACCGCTTGAATATCTCGGTCAGATTCTTTTCTTCAATGCCCATGCCTGTATCCTTCACATAAATCTCCACTCCGCTGTCCTTGAGGGCATATCCCATTTTGATATATCCTTGCCGGGTAAACTTGGCGGCATTGGTGATTAGGTTGGTTACAATTTGGGTAAGACGTTCCCTGTCCGCCTTGACCTGCACTTCCTGAAGCGGGACTTCGTAGATGAACTCCCTGCCGGGCAGCTTGACTTTGTCTTTCATCTGAATGGCAAGGTCACCGAACATTTCGGATAAGTTGAACACGGTATTGTTGAATGTCATTTTGCCTGAGTCCAGAACGGAAAGATTCAGAACATCTTCAATCAGCGTCAGCAGTAAGTTATTGTTCAGCATAACAATGCGCTGGTATTCCTCCTGCTCCTCTTTGCTTGTGGCATCGGCTATGAGTTGTGAGAATCCCACAATGGCATTCAGCGGTGTCCTTATCTCGTGGCTCATGTTGGATATGAATTGTGCCTTCAGGCGGTCGGCTTGTTCGGCTTTGTCCAATGCATTCTTTAACTGCTCCATCATCTGGTGTTGCAAGGTAACATCATTTCCCACACATACCAGCAATTTCTTTCCCTTGAATGAGAATGAAAACTTGGCAGTCTGCAAGTGAGTGCTCACATCGCGGTCGGGGGAGGTTACTATTTCGTTGATAATCAGTGGAGCGTCTTCGGAGTATCTGGAGGCTTCCGTGTCATCTCTCCGGTATTTGTCGGCTTCATCTTTAGGGAATACCTCATAGTCGGTTTTGCCTATCAACAGCTCTTTGGGCAGATTGCACATTTGCTCGAACTTCTTATTGATGATATAGAAGCGGTAATCGTCTTCTATGTCTTTGATGAGAATGGCCGAAGGCAGTTCGTGGAAGATGGCTCTCATCATCTGATGTGCCTCCTGTTCCACTTTAATGGCATTTTTCAACTTTATTTCTTTCTCAACGGCTTTTGTTATGTCGTATCCGATACATACCAGAAGCTTGTTGCCCTCGGAAGTGCTCACATAAGATTTGGTGGTTTGCAGAATGACTTTTTTCTGACCGGGAACACATATCTCTTCCTGAAAGGTATATTCTCCTTTTCTATTAATGGCGATTTTGTCGTCCCTCCTGTATTTTTCTGCTACGTCCGGAGTGAATATCTCGTAGTCGTTCTTTCCTATGATTTTGTGGTGAGGGGTGTTCTGCAGGATACAGAAGTTTTGGTTGACCATGAAATACCGGAAATCGTTTGTGACATCTTTGATGAAGATGATGGCATCCATCCGGTCTATCAAGAACTGAGACAATTTATTGAGCGGCTGAGTGATGCTCAGTAACTCGGTTTTCTTTTTAAGCAGTCTTATTTCTTCTTTAAGGCTTTCGTTCTCTTTTTTTAATTCTTGTTGTTCAATGTCATTCATGATAGATTTCGGCGGATTGGTTATCCTTAAAAGGTATTCGTCGTAAATGTATTAAAAAAATGAATAACAGGGGCAATCTTGTGAGGACTTTCTGCTATATTTTTTTAATTTTGCACCTGCAACTAATTAACAGATAAGAAAATGCCATTAAATTTACCCGATAAACTACCTGCTATCGAATTATTGAAAGAAGAGAATATCTTTGTTATTGATAATTCGCGTGCCAATGCGCAGGATATCCGTCCGCTGAAGATTGTGATATTGAATCTGATGCCGTTGAAGATAACTACAGAGACGGATTTGGTGCGTTTGCTTTCCAACACACCGCTTCAGTTGGAGATTTCGTTTATGAAACTCAAAAGCCATACTTCAAAGAATACGCCGGTGGAGCACATGAAAGCATTCTATCGCGATTTTGACCTGATGCGCAATGAAACGTATGACGGCATGATTGTGACCGGCGCTCCCGTTGAGCAGATGCCTTACGAGGAGGTGACTTATTGGAACGAAATCACGACCATTTTTGACTGGGCGCGTACTCATGTCACTTCCACACTTTATATTTGCTGGGCAGCACAAGCCGGACTTTATCACTTCTATGGAGTGCCTAAGTATCCGCTGGATAAAAAGATGTTCGGCATTTTTGAACACCATATCAATGTGCAGGGATTGCCTATCTTCCGTGGGTTCGATGATGTGTTTTTTGTGCCTCACAGCCGTCACACCGAAGTGCGTCGGGAAGATATCCTGAAGGTGAAAGACCTCACCTTGCTGTCCGAGTCGGATGATTCGGGTGTTTACATGGCAATGGCACGTAACGGACGTGAGTTCTTTATCACCGGACATTCCGAATATTCGCCTTATACACTCGATACGGAGTATAAACGCGATTTGGGAAAAGGGCTTCCCATTGAAATGCCGAAGAACTATTATCGAGAAGACAATGCGGACAATGCGCCATTGGTGCGCTGGCGCGGACATGCCAACTTGTTGTTCTCCAATTGGCTGAACTATTATGTGTATCAGGAAACTCCGTTTGATATAACTCAGATACGATGATTAAACAACGAAAGATAGAATTGCTGGCTCCTGCCAAGAATCTGGAGTGCGGCATGGCGGCTGTCGACCATGGAGCCGATGCGGTTTATATCGGTGCTCCCCGTTTTGGTGCACGTGCGGCGGCCGGAAATTCTTTGGAAGACATAGCGGCATTGGTGCAATACGCTCATTTGTATAATGTGCGCATTTATGTAACTGTCAATACCATCCTTCGCGATGAAGAGTTGAAGGATACGGAGGAAATGATATGGGAGTTGTATCGTGCCGGGGTGGATGCACTGATTGTGCAGGACATGGGACTGTTGGAATTGAATCTGCCGCCCATTCCTCTTCATGCCAGTACGCAGATGGATAACCGTACTCCCGAAAAGGCAAAGTTTCTGGCAGAGGCGGGATTTCGTCAGATTGTGCTGGCGCGTGAACTTTCATTGCCTGAGATTGGCAAGATACATGAGGCAATTCCCGAAGTGCCGCTTGAAGTGTTTGTGCACGGAGCACTATGCGTCAGTTATAGCGGACAGTGTTATGTCAGCCAGTCGTGTTTCGGGCGCAGTGCCAACCGGGGGGAATGTGCACAGTTCTGCCGCTTGGCGTTCGACTTGGTGGATGCGGACGGAAAGGTGATTGTGCGCAACAAACATTTGCTTTCACTGAAAGACCTTAATCAGAGTGAAGAACTCGAACAACTGCTGGATGCAGGTGCTTCTTCTCTGAAGATAGAAGGGCGTTTGAAGGATATTTCGTATGTGAAGAATGTGACGGCTTATTATCGCAAGAAGCTGGATGCTGTCTTTAAACGCCGTACTGAATATATCCGTGCTTCGTCGGGAACGGTGAAAACGGACTTTAAGCCGCAGTTGGACAAGAGTTTCAGCCGTGGGTTTACTAATTATTTCCTGTTTGAACGCAACAAGGATATCTTTTCTTTTGATACTCCGAAATCGCTGGGCGAAGAGATGGGCACGGTAAAGGAAATCCGTGGAAACTATCTGACCGTAGCGGGAGTGAAATCGTTCAACAACGGTGATGGGGTGTGCTATCTGGATGAAAACGGAAAGTTGCAGGGATTTCGCATCAACAGGGTGGAGAACAACAAGCTCTTTCCGCAGGAGATGCCTCGTATCAAGCCTCGCACGCTGCTTTATCGTAACTTTGACCAGGAGTTTGACAGACAGATGCAACGCAAGTCTGCCGAGCGCAAGTTGTCGGTTGTCTTGGTATTGGCAGAGAATAATTTCGGCTTTACGCTGACATTGACGGATGAAGATGATAACAGTGTCAGTGTGGTATTGGAGCGTGGAAAGGAACTGGCACGTACTCCGCAGACCGATAATCTTCGTACTCAGTTGGGCAAATTGGGAAATACGCCTTTCGAACCGGCGCGCATTGATATCGACTTTAGTGAGAATTGGTTTATTCCTGCTTCTGCCATTGCCGAATTGCGCCGTTCGGGAGTGGAGAAGTTGCTGGAAGTCCGTCGTATCAATTATCGCCGTGAACTGTACAAACTGCCGGAGACGCATCATTCTTTTCCGGCAACCGAGCTTACTTATCTGGGCAATGTGATGAATGACCGGGCCTATTCTTTTTATCAGAATCATGGAGTGCAGCGCATTGCTCTCGCTTTTGAGAAAGTTTCGGCAGACAATGCGGTGTTGATGTTCTGCAAACACTGTTTGCGATATAGTATGGGATGGTGCCCCACTTATCATAAAGTGCGTTCTCCTTATAAGGAACCTTACTATTTGGTCAGTGCGGACGGAAAACGTTTTCGTCTGGAGTTTGATTGCAAACATTGTCAAATGAAAGTGCTTTCTGCTTCGGATGAGCCGAAACTATCTTCTTCTCATTATCAAGCATGACTATGAGCATCCTCCACCATAAACCGAATCAGAAGAAAGTGGGCTTCAAGCTTAGCCTGCTTCTTTTGCCGGTGCTTTTTTCTTTTCTCTTTTCTTGCCGGTATCAGGTTCCTGAATCTTCATTAAAAGCGGTTTCGCAGAAGACAAAAGATTCTGTGGACTATTTGCCGGAGCATTATTATACTTTGAATAGTAATTTCGAAGTTACTTCGGATTCCTTGTTGTTGCAGCAATTGCCGTTGATAGATGTGCTGCCGGTTTATAAAGGAGAAAAGCTGGTGGTGGCGGAGTTTATGGTTCAGGCTGCCGATACGGTGGACTCGGTTTGGGTAAAGGTGGCTCGTGACCAAGAGACAATGGGATGGGTTCGTGAGGGGGAATTACTCAAGAAAGTGGTTCCGGTTGATCCGATTTCACAGTTTATTCACTTGTTCAGCAGTTCCCATACGGTAGCTTTTTTTGTTATTCTGGCTTTGTTCGGCATGGGATATTTGTATCGGGCGGTGCGTAAGAAGCGTTTGCAACTCATCTGGTTTAATGATATTGATAGTATTTTTCCCAATATACTGACGTTGCTTATGGCTACAGCTGCTACTCTTTATAGCAGCATTCAGCATTTCGTGCCGGATATATGGGAGCGGTTTTATTATAACCCTTCTCTTAATCCTCTGGATTTACCGTTTATTCTTTCGTTGTTCATGTTTAATGTCTGGGGCATTGTTCTGGTCGGGCTGGCAACGTTGGACGATTTATTTCATCAGGTCCGTGTAGAGGCGGCTTTCTTTTATTTATTGGGATTGATGTCTTGTTGCATCTTTCTATACTTATTTTTTACGTTTACCGCTTATTATTACATTGGATATCCTTGTCTGGTGCTTTATGCCGTATGGGTATTCAGAAGCATCAAACGTACTTCTCATTATAAGTTCAGTTGCGGAAATTGTGGTGCAAAAATGAAATCGAAAGGTACCTGTCCCCATTGTGGCGCTATCAATGAATGAGATAACACCTTCCGGTAAATGGGTACACTTTACCGGAAGGTGGACTTTTATCTTTTTGCTGTTGAAAACTTTTTAGAAGTGATAGCGCACGTCTACACCGAACTGTAATGGTTTGCTTCTTTGTTCAAAGCCTCTCGCCATACTTTCAAAATAGAATGTGGTATAATCTTTATTGGTGAGGTTGCGTCCCCAAAAGTCTATTTGCAAAGCTTTTGCCTGTAAAGAGATACGTCCGTTCAAGGTGCCGTAGAAGCTTTGTGATACATTGTTCTTTTCTGTCCAGTAAATTTTTCCGGCACCGGTATAGTTGAGGCCGACAGTCAGGCTCTGTGCCCAATTGTTTTCATTAAAGAAGAAACTGTAATTGACACCTGCGTTCATGGTGTGGCGTGGAACGAACGGAACGTAATGGCCGCTATAATCAATGTTCTCGTCTGACGAGCTCTTTCCGGCATCATACTTCTTGAAGGTAGAGTGAGTATATCCGTAGCTTCCGTTCAAACTGAGATTTCTATTGACGGATGCTGTCAGGCTGACTTCCGCACCATAGCTTTCACTGCTTCCGGCATTGACCATCATACGTCCCAACCCGCTTTCCACGAACTTGGCAATCTGCTGGTCGCGGGTATCCATATAGAAAGCGGCCAGATCGGTTTTCAGTTTACCATCGAATAAACTGAGATGTGAACCGATTTCGTAGTTCCAGCTATATTCGGGCTTGTAGGTTACGAGGTTTTTTATTTCATCGTCGCTGACAGCACTTCCTGCACCCGGACGCTGCTTTAATGCACTTTGCAATAACTCGGAGAACATCTGTATATTGTAACCGCCGCTGCGGAAGCCCCGGCTGACAGTTGCATATATGTTGTTCTGCTTGTTGAAGTCATATTTCAAAGCGAATTTAGGTAACAACTGCACATGGTCATCATCCAGCTTGCCTGTAAACTCAGCTGCCTGTTCCATCGGTTTGCCCATTGGTTTTCCCGCCATATACATCTGAATGTTCATGGCTGCCGAAGAATTATAGTCTATCTTATTCTTTTCGTAGTCCAGACGCAAACCAACGGTAGCAGAGAGGTTCTCGAATAATAAATGGTTGAAGGTGGACTGATGGAAAACGGCTGCTCCCAGCACCGGAGTGTCGAAGATTCCCGGCACGGGCATTGTTTCGCTCAATATCTTCAAGTTGACGGGCATCCCCGATGAGGCCATCCCTTTATTAATATTATTTTCCAGCCATTGAATACCTTCAGGTTGAAAAGTGACAGGAGCATCGGTGTGCAACCATTGGTAGAAACCGCTTGCACCGGTTACCCAAATCCAGCGTTGGTTCTTTTTGCTCTTGAAGGTAATCTCTTCGCTCAAGGTATTGATGCGTTGTTTTTGTTCTATGTTGTAGATGTCGACAGGCAGGAAATCCTGATCCAGATACATACGGTCGGTCAGATTCTGATAGCCTGTCACGGCATTCATAATGAATTTGTTTCCCTGATATTCTATGTTCAGTCCTGTATTGAATAATCCGCGACGATAACCGCAGTCACGGTTATAGCTGATTTTTCCGATATGCTCTTGGTATTCTTCTTTGTTTTTGTCCAAGGCTCCTGTATAGTAATAAGGATAGCCGCCCTCATCGCTATAATCATAACCGACCGTAAAGTCTAGTTTCAAATTGTCTGAAGGCAGCCAGATAGCACGGATTCGTCCGCCTCCGGCTTCCATGTTATCGATTTTCTTTCCGTTATATGCATTGCGGAAGAAGCCGTCCGAACCTTCATAATAACCTCCTGCCGAGAAAGCAAAGCGTTCATTCCAACGGTGATAATGCGTCAGTGAAGCACTACGGTAATTGCTTTTGCTACCGTAACTCAATTTTACATCGGTTCCCTGATAGGAGAATGGTGAACGGGTATGTACTTTTATCAGTCCGCCCATCGTGTTTCGTCCGTATAATGTACCTTGAGGTCCGCGAAGAATGTCGATACGCTCTATATCATAGAAATTGAAGTCGAACGCAGATTTGTCTATATAAGGAATATTGTCTACGTATAACCCTACTGCCGGGGTGTTGATGCGTGAACCGATTCCGCGGATATAGACTGCGGAAGTAATTTTTGAGCCATAATCGGGCATAAAGAAATTCGGAACTAAAGCACTTACATTTTTCAGCGTTGTAATCTGATTGATTTGCATATCTTTCTGTGAAATCAAAGATACTGCATTGGGAAGCTCTCTTAGTTTACCGGTTTCTTTGGGTGAAGCAATGACTACCACTTCTTCTATATCAATCACTTTGGTTGTATCTTTGGGAAGTGTGTTAATGTCTTCTGCGAGCGCTGTCGCAGACAGGAAACAAGTCGTTGCCAGTAAAAGTTTTTTTTTCATATTTATTGTTTGGTTTGAGTAGTCTTGTAATTCATTTGCAAAGTAAGGGCAAACGGATGGTTTGTACAATCCTCATTTATTAGGATTTTAAATTCTGTCGGCTTCTATGTAACCGTTCATTACGGCATAGACGGTGAGTCCGGATACAGACTTGATGCCCAGTTTCTCTGTTATGTTCTTGCGGTGAGAGATGACAGTGGTCAGGCTGATGTTCAGTTTATCGGCTATCTCTTTATTGATAAGCCCTTTGGTGATGAGTATCAGCACCTCAATTTCACGGGCGGATAGTTCATGCTCCGTTTTAGGTGTTTGTGCTCCCGAATACTCGGCATGGTTTCTTGTCTGATGACCGTACTTACGCAGTTGGAGGATGTCTTTTATCAGCGATTCTTCATCTTGATAGATGTTCAACTTAGGTACACCGGCCAGTTGGGGCTGACTGTCACCGCCTGCCAATACAATTGTTTTAGGCTTGCGGGGAAGAAAGAAGGAAGTATGTTCAAAGTAAATTTGAGCAGAGATGAAATAGTGTGCATACATATCCGGTGTATCGTCCACTAATTCGCCAAAGGAATGGAAGATACGGATAACAGCCGTCGGAATCATTCCTTGCAGAATGTTCTGTAACCCCAGGCAAGTGAGGGTATTAGGGTCTATTATAGCTATTTCGGGATGGTGCATATTCTTTATTTGCTGCAAAGATACATATCTTTTAGTTAAAATAATATGTGAATGGCAGAAATGTTATTTGGAGAGACTGAATTGGTATAACTAACTCTCTTTCTTATTTATTAGTATATCAATAATATAACTTAAAACCTTAGCATACCGAAGTATGATATGGCAATAATCGGCTGAGGTTCTGCCGGATATTTTCTGTATTAGCCCGTGATATGGGCATACTTGTTTTATAAGGGTGTCAAAACATTGACAATGCTGTTGTTTTGCTCGTAGGGGGGAGGTTTGCTCACCTGAAAACAGTTCGCTTTGTGTATAGTTCCCAAGGTCGTAACTGTAGGGGCTGTCTGCCCCTACAGTTGATGTTTTTTAGTATTGATACGTCTTCTTCATTTTGATGATGAAGCTAAAAACGGTTTTGCGGGACAGAGAGTCCGAAGTAAGCTGCCACCGCTTCGGCACATCGCTCACCGTCAATGCCTGCAGATACGATACCGCCTGCATATCCTGCCCCTTCTCCGCAAGGAAACAATCCCTGCACCGTGATGTGTTGCAAGGTCTCATTGTCTCTGACAATTCTCACAGGCGACGAAGTGCGCGTTTCTACTCCAATCAGCACCGCATCGTTGGTTAGGAAGCCGTGGCTGGTCTTGCCAAACTGTTGGAAACCTTTGCTTAAACGGTTGGCAATGAAAGGTGGCATCCAGAAGTGAAGAGGAGAAGAAACCAACCCCGGACTATACGAACTCTCGGGCAAATCGTAACTCAGCTTTTTTCGGGTAAAGTCAACCATCCGTTGTGCCGGAGCTGTTTGCTGCATGTTTCCCTGTTGCCAGCAGGCAGCTTCCAGTGCTTCCTGAAAGTGCATCATCGACAATACAGAATCCGTATCATCGGCAAATCCCAGCTCCTCGTTCTTCATTCTCAATTCATCGTTTTGCAGATCTTCGGGACGTATCTCTACCACCATGCCCGAGTTGCTCCATTTGGAACCGCGATTGCTTGGGCTCATTCCGTTGACCACAATCTGATGAGGTCCGCTGGCGGCTGGTACGACAAATCCTCCGGGACACATACAGAAACTATACACACCGCGTCCGTCTACCTGAGTTACAAAACTGTATTCGGCTGCCGGAAGGTATTTACCGCGTCCGTTTCTGTTGTGATATTGAATTTGGTCTATCAGCATTGAAGGATGCTCAAGGCGCACGCCGACTGCAATTCCTTTGGTTTCTATCTGCACTCCATGACTGTGCAGCCAGCGATAAACATCGCGTGCCGAGTGCCCTGTAGCCAGTATGACAGGACCTTTGAATATTTTTCCGGTATTCGTTTCGATACCGATAATGCGTTCCTTTTCTATTATCAATGAATCCATGCGTGTCTCGAAGTGTACTTCTCCTCCACAATCGATAATGGTATTACGCATATTCTCGATAACCCTCGGCAGCTTGTCCGTTCCGATGTGGGGATGGGCGTCTACTAAAATCGAGGAACTGGCGCCATGCTGACAAAACACGTTTAATATTTTATCTACGTTGCCACGTTTCTTGCTTCGTGTGTAGAGTTTACCATCCGAGTAAGCACCTGCCCCTCCTTCACCAAAACTGTAATTACTCTCCGGGTCGACTTTATGTTCACGGCTGATGCGTGCGATATCCGTTTTGCGGTCGCGCACGTTCTTTCCTCTTTCCACCACGATGGGACGCAATCCCAACTCTATCAGCCGCAGTGCGGCAAACAGTCCTCCGGGCCCTGCACCCACCACTATTACCTGGGGGCTGTTCTCTACCTTACGGTATTCCGTGCGGACGAATTCTTCGTCATGAGGAATTTCATTGATATAGAGACGCACTTTCAGGTTGACATAAATAGTACGTTGGCGGGCATCAATACTTCTTTTCAAGACACGGATGGAATGGATGGTGCGTATGTCCAGTCCTTTTTCACGTCCGATAAATTGTTTGAGTGCTTGTTCACTGATTGCCTGTTCAGGCAATGCTCGCAGTTGGAATTCCTGTATCATATCTTTTTTATTTATTGTCGGGCATGAGTTTTTTGCGATAATATGAATTGGCCGTATAAAGGGCAGCAGCCGGATTGTGTCCGGTGACGCGGTCTTTTGTTATCAAGGTAGTGGAATAGGCATCTGCATATTTATAGAACAGGCTGTCATGTCCCACACAAAGTCCGATAACTACATTCAGGTCTGTATGCGCGCGGTTGAGCAGGCGCGCCTGAAGGATAGGGTTGCACATGGCAGCTCCGATGGTTTCACATTCCTGAGGGATACCAACGGATGATTTGGGCACTCCCGCCACTTTGCATATCACGGAATAAGCTTCGAATCCGTTGGCTCTCAGAATCCGGGCAAAGATTCGTGCTTCATTGATTAATCCGATGCAATTGGCAATTCCTATTTTCTTGTATCCCATCTTGCGTGCAAAGGTCATGATTTCTTCCACGCGGGTGAGCCGGCAATAGCCTTCAAACTCCACTTCGGCGCTGGCTACCATAACATCGTGGTTTTGTCCTTCGTCATAGCGTTCCAGTGCCCACTCCAAATCTTCTGTATCCAAACCGGTCGTCAGGCAGAATTCGGGATATGTACGGTCTTTGAACTTGCAGTTCTGTGTTCCGCAGTCCACACAACTTGGGGTATATGAATTGTCTTTAGTCATTGATGTCGATTCTTTAGTTTTAAAACAGTTTTATGTATCTTATCCGAATAAGGCCCGGAACGCTTCTTCCACTTTTCTGACCGGAATGAGTTCTATTTTCAGTTTCTTGGTATCCATTCCCTGAAGGTTATGCTTGGGGATAAGGATACGCTTGAATCCGAGCTTTTCGGCTTCACCGATTCGTTGTTCGATGCGGTTGACCGGACGTATCTCTCCACTCAGTCCCACTTCACCTGCCATGCAGGTGTCGCGCTCCACCTCCGCATCCATGTTGCTGGACAAGATGGCGCTGATGACAGACAGGTCGATGGCAGGGTCGTTGACCTTCAGTCCGCCGGCTATATTGAGAAAGACATCTTTCTGTGCCAGCTTGAATCCGACCCGTTTCTCCAACACGGCAAGAAGCATGTTCATTCTTCTCAGATCAAAGCCTGTGGCGGAGCGTTGAGGATTGCCGTAGACGGCAGAGCTGACCAGTGCCTGTGTTTCGATGAGGAACGGACGAACCCCTTCGATGGCAGAGGCGATGGCTACGCCGCTCATTCCTTCATGGTCTTGGCTCAGCAGTAACTCAGAGGGGTTGCTCACTTGCCTCAATCCGTCCTGCCGCATCTCGTAGATGCCTAATTCGGCAGTGCTGCCGAAACGATTCTTGATGCTGCGCAGGATGCGATACATATAATGTTGGTCGCCCTCGAACTGCAAAACGGTGTCGACAATGTGCTCCAGTACCTTTGGTCCGGCTATGCTTCCTTCCTTATTGATATGTCCGATCAGGATAACGGGCGTGTTGGTCTGCTTGGCAAATTTAAGGATGGAGGCGGAACATTCGCGCACTTGCACCAGGCTTCCGGGAGAAGACTCGATTGTCTCGGTTGATATCGTTTGTATGGAGTCGATGATAACCAGGTCGGGTTGCGTGTTCTTGATGTTTACGTAAATCTGTTCCAAAGATGTTTCGCATGCTATCAGGCAGTCCGATGAGTTGTGACGGATGCGGTCGGCACGCAGCTTCAGCTGCCGTGCGCTTTCTTCGCCGGACACATAAAGTATCTTCTTTTCGGGTAATCTCAGAACAGTTTGTAGCACGAGGGTGGACTTGCCGATGCCCGGTTCCCCACCTAGCAACACCAGCGAGCCGGGAACCAGACCGCCGCCCAATACACGGTTTAACTCCTCGTCGTGCATATCGATGCGTGGCTCATCGCCACCTGTTATTTCACTGAGGATTACCGGTTTGCTCTTGACCGGTTCCAATCCAGAAAGAGGACGGGTTCCGGCTACGGGCTTGCGCACCACCTCTTCTACATACGTGTTCCACTCACCGCAAGAAGGGCACTTGCCAATCCATTTGGGAGAGTCTTGTCCGCAGTTGCTACATATATATACAGTCTTTTCTTTCATACAGCAAAGGTATGGAAATATTTCTTTATTTCTTTCCCAAATTCTCAAATCTGTTTTCTTCTTTCACTTCATCTCTCTGAACACCTTCCCGATAATACTCATCGGCCAGGGCAGCATACTTGCGGTACATCCTCTGTGCGGTTTCTATTTCATCACCTTGGGTGATGGGGGTGCGTGCCTTTCCGGGAGTCGACACATACTGAAGTTCCCAATCACCCAGCGAACTGTAGAAGTCATTGGCGCGGAAAGCTTCGCGGTTATGCGTGAGCGGCAAGCCCTGTTCCGAATATTCCGTGCCTTTATCCAGATGTTCTTCAAGCATGGCATAGAACTTTTCCCACCGTTTCAGGTAATAACCGTCTATCAGTCCTGCCCATTCTTTCCAACCGTAATCAAAGATGAAAGGGTCTTTGTCTGCCCCCCATATCGTGAACAGGGCAGTGGCATCCTTCTCATATAAGTCTTGTTCTTCGAGAGTCGTTCCCCAACGGCGTGCCTGAGTGAGCCATCTGTCGAAGTTGAATTCAGGACGAGTGCGTAATAAGGTATCCACATCCTTCAATAGTTCCAAGAAGCGTTGGCTGTGGAGTCGGAAGGCCGTCTTGTCTTTTTCTTTAAATGCCTTTGCCGCTTGTTTGTGGATGGCTTGTCCCAGATTGGACATGATTTGGCGTTGTATGTCGATAATATCGAAACGATAGGGGCGGGAATCTCCCAATTTGTCTGCATCTTGCAGGAGAAGAGCTTCTGCCTGTATCAAATCGGTCGGATGATAAGGAATGGCAAAGCCGGCATTCGGTCCCGACTTTTTCACATCAAGCGCGGGGCGTGCGGCAATGATGGAGCTGAATTCCGTTCCGTTCGTGCCCCGTGTGTATGCCGACCGGAGCAAATAGACAGTCCATGCGGTCTCGGCATTTTGAGAGACAGCTCCGTAACGGCGACGTGCATAGTCTGCCAACCATTTTTCCACATCAATGCTGTCACGGTGCAAAGGCATTTCAAATGCAAGGTCATAATAAACCGGATTCTGCTCGATGGACTCCATAAAGAGACCCGAACCGACGATGTTCGGCGAGCGTTTTGCGGCGGTGGCGTATTGGTTGGACGCCAGCAAAGGTAAATCGCCATGCAGATTGATGCGTCCGCCAAAGTTGTGCAGATTACCGGCAATGGCGGAGTAGCCCCAAAAGGCGCTGTCCTTTCGGCACTTAGCCCCGTTAAGGTCGAGAATTAACAAGTCTTCTTTGGGAACGGCTTTCACAATCGGTTCGCGCAAGCTCCATGCCTGCATAGCCCATACAGCCGATGAGTCGAAATCCTTGAATAGCTTGTGAATGGACTTTCCGACCGCCGACAGGTATTCGGGAGTATCTATCGGCGGAGTGCTTTCATGGAACGGGTCGGCGGCATATACCCCGTGGGCACCGTAAAGCTTCTTTTGCTCTTCCAGGAAGTCATGCCCGATGACTTGGAACAGCGAGTCGGTGGGGTCGAGCTGGGCAACGCCGGTAAAAGCGCACCATGAAGGCTGTTGCTGTATTTTAGCATGGGGATATTTAGCCTTCAGTTCGCGTGGCACGTAGCCGGAGAAACCTTGTTGAATAGGTTGCATGCCCAGTTCCAGCTCACGCTGTATGATTTGTTTGCCCAGCCGGATGTGAGAGTCTATCCATGATTTGGGAAGCGGTCCGCCATAGTCCTGCAGGTTTTGCATCCATTGCCAGGCGGCATGCGCCGGTCCTGCAAGGAAATGCCGTGCCTCTTCATCCGTGAAACGATGTTTCAGCAGCGTGTTGTACCACACGGCTTCCAGACCGACAACAGAGAGGGGCATGTTGATGGAGTTCATTGCCATATAGTCCAGCTCGCGTTGCCATCGTTCCCAGTCCCACCATGCTGCCGAGTAACTCACGGTGCAATAGTTCATGTAAACACGATACTTGCCGTTGATGATGTTACGGGTCGTTTCGGCAGGGAGAGGCAGCGTTTGCGGCAGGTTGAGTTGATCGCCGAACCAGGAAACATGTGCATGGCAAGTATATTTTAAATATTGGTTATAGGCGGTGGCAAGTGCTACCGGATTGTTACCCCGCAATAACACCTTTCCGTTCTGGCTGCCTATTTCGTAGACATCTTTTCCGTTTTCGGAATCGATAAGTTCCAGTTGGAACTGGTTGCCATATCCCGGTGTGACACGTTCTATCAAGTCATACGCGGCTTGTATCTGCGGATGGTTGGAATGGCAGGCGGTGCATAGCAGTGACACGACTGTTGCGATAAGCCATAAAGAAATAAAGTAGTAGTGTTTCATTTTCTTATTTTATGTGTTAATGATTATAGATATCAGAAGTTGGTCTTATATATGGCACACAAAATTACGATAATTTATTCAATCAGAGAACTTTTTGTTTTAGCTTTTATAATTAAATGTATGAAGAAAAAGCCATAATTGTTTGTTTCTTCGGAATATGTTTTTTACATTTGGACAATCTACTTAAAAATCGTACTATAATGAAAAAGACAATGTTGTTGATGAGTACTGCAATACTGGCGACTGCCTTTCTTGCAGCTTGCGGACCGTCATCGAAAGATGATGGCACCATTACAAGATTAGAGCAGAATGGCAATACACTCACAGTATGTGATTTTGCGAAAGTAAAGGATACTCTGAATGTGCCTCTGAGCGAGTGGGTGGAAGATTGCCGGTTGGTGAGGTTTGAAAATACCGATACGGCATTGTTTAAAATGTGGTGGCCGGCTATTACCGACAACTATATCGGAATCCGTCAAAGCGGAGGTGTGTTTAAGCTGTTTGACCATAAAGGAAAATTTCTGCATGACATAGGAGCGATGGGACAGGGGCCCGGTGAATATGCAGGTTCGTTGTATAGCGAATTGATTGATGAGAAAAATAAGGTGATATACCTTGCCCCGTTTGCCGGAAGCACTAAGATATTGAAGTATAATCTGGACGGAACCTTTGTGACTGACTATGATTTGGGGGAAAGACTCAACAAACCCAAACTGTCACTCAACCCCGATGGAAGTATATCGCTCGTTCATCTCTGCTTTCAGGGTATGAGTGAAATGATGGGAGCTGTTATTACGCCGGATAGCACTATCACCAAGTATATACCTGCCCCCGGTCAGGCTATAAATCCCCGTGATAAAAACGGTCGTTTCGTTGGCTTTAATAACGAGATATGGAGCTATAATAATGTGGAAGGCTTCAAATACATGATGATGCCTGTCGATACATTATATAATTATAATGCTGCTGCCAACAAGATGGAAGCGCAGTTTGCCTTGTCCAATCCTCCTGTGGGAGAAGACGTATTCCTGATTTACGATGAGCTTCCCGGTAAATATCTTGCTACGGTTTGGGGTAAAGGAACTATTGTGGTAGACAACAAGAACAATAATTCACACTATGTGAAGTTGGTTAATGACTACTTTGGCGGTCTTCCTGCACCGATGAATTTCACTAACGGTTGGTTTTTTGCTATGTATGAGCCGGCAGTGCTGATGGAAAACATAGAAAAGCGTATGGCTGCATCCGATTGTACCGACAAAGACAAAGAATTGCTGAAAGGCTTGCTTGAATCATTGGATGAAAATGATAACAATGTCATGTTTATCGGTAAACTGAAGAAGTGATTTGACTATTGCTTGGTTATAATAGCCGTCTTTCACAATAAAAACGCTTGTGAAAGGCGGTTTTTTTGCTTCTTTTTGTCTTATTTCTGCTATTGAAAGAGTAATTCTTACTGTTTCTCTCAAAAAAAACGAGATTCGTGATAGATTGTAAGAAATAGTTTTTATATTTGCATCGTTCAAACAAAAAGGAAAGAACGGTTATAAAATGACAATGTACTATCTGCATACAACCACTTTTGGGATGGGGAGCATGATGACCTCCATGTCTGCATCCACAACAATGACCCCTCGGGGTTAAGGATAGTATATAGTGTTTCTACGTGATACACGCTTACGGACGTAAGCAAAAACAGCATTTAATTTTATTTTATTGTAAACAGATACGGCTTATTCCGTTACTGAAGACGTGTTATATAGTGTCCTGAACTAAATAAGGAGATGATAATGTAGGGGAAAAGAGCCGGAACAAAATAGGTAATTGCATGAAAGTAATGAAATTCGGCGGAACATCCGTAGGTTCCGTAGACAGTATTTTAAAAGTCAAACAGATAGTAGAGGCTGCCGAAGAGCCTGTAATCGTAGTGGTATCTGCTTTGGGCGGCATCACTGACAAGTTAATCAATACCTCACAAATGGCAGCCAACGGCGATGCAGAGTATGAAAAAGAGTATCGTGAGATAGTAAACCGTCACATCGAAATGGTGTATACCGTTATTCCGGCGGGCGAAGGACGCACCGTATTGCTGGATAAGGTCAATGAACTGTTGAGTGAGTTGAAAGATATCTTTCAAGGTATTTATCTGATTAAGGATTTGTCTTCCAAAACTTCTGCAACTATCGTGAGCTACGGTGAACGTTTGTCGTCTATTATTGCGGCAACGCTGATAAAGGGAGCGGTGTGGTATGATTCGCGCAACTTCATCAAGACCGAGAAAAAACATGCCAAACATATTCTGGATTCGGAACTGACAACTTCGTTGGTGAAAGAAACATTTGATGAAATTCCGCAGGTAGCACTGGTGCCCGGTTTTATATCTACCGACAAGAACAGCGGAGAAGTGACAAACTTGGGACGTGGCGGTTCGGATTATACGGCTTCCATCATTGCCGCATCTTTGAATGCCGCCAGTCTGGAGATATGGACGGATGTGGACGGCTTTATGACCGCCGACCCGCGTGTCATCAGCACTGCTTATACCATAAACGAGCTGAGTTATGTAGAAGCTATGGAGCTTTGCAACTTTGGTGCGAAAGTGGTTTATCCGCCGACTATCTATCCGGTGTGTCACAAGAATATTCCCATTCTGATAAAAAACACCTTTAACCCCGAGGCTCCCGGAACCATTATCAAGCAGGAAGTTGATTCGGGCTCAAAAGCCATTAAAGGTATTTCTTCTATCAATGACACCACTCTGATTACGGTTACAGGTTTGGGCATGGTGGGAGTGATCGGCGTAAACTTCCGCATTTTCAAGGCATTGGCGCAGAATGGCATCAGTGTGTTCATGGTGTCTCAGGCTTCTTCGGAGAACAGCACTTCCATCGGTGTCCGTAATCAGGATGCTGCATTGGCTTGTGAGGTGTTGAATGAAGAATTTGCAAAAGAGATAGAAATGGGTGAAATCAGTCCGGTGGTGGCTGAGATGAATTTGGCCACCATTGCGATTGTAGGCGAGAATATGAAGCATACACCCGGCATTGCCGGAAAGCTTTTCGGAACATTGGGACGTAACGGCATCAGTGTGATAGCTTGTGCGCAAGGTGCTTCGGAGACCAACATTTCTTTTGTGGTAGAGGCTAAATCGCTTCGCAAATCTTTGAATGTCATTCATGATTCATTCTTCCTGTCGGAGTATCAAGTATTGAACTTGTTTATCTGTGGTACCGGTACGGTGGGCGGCAGCCTGATAGAACAAATCCGTTGCCAGCAACAAAAGTTGATGCAGGAACGCGGCTTGAAGTTGAAGGTGGTGGGCATTGCCGACGGGCACCGTGCACTCTTCACACGTGCGGGCATTGACCTTGCTTCTTATAGGGAAGAGATGGAAGAAAAAGGAATCCCGTCTTCTGCCGCTGTGCTGCATGACGAGATTATCGGCATGAATATTTTCAATTCTGTTTTTGTGGATTGTACGGCAAGTGCCGAAGTAGCCTCTCTTTATAAAGAGTTCCTGATGCATAATATCTCTGTAGTGGCTGCGAATAAGATTGCCGCTTCATCGGATTATTCCATTTATAGCGAGCTGAAACAAATAGCCCGCAGGCGGGGGGTGAAGTTCTTGTTCGAGACAAATGTAGGTGCGGGGCTGCCGATTATCAATACCATCAATGACTTGATAAACAGTGGTGATAAGATTCTGAAGATAGAAGCGGTACTCAGTGGAACTTTGAACTATATCTTTAATAAGATCAGCGCAGACGTGCCTTTCAGCCAAACCATCAAGATGGCACAGGAAGAACGTTATTCGGAGCCCGACCCGCGTATCGACCTGAGTGGAAAAGACGTAATCCGCAAGTTGGTTATCTTGGCGCGCGAGGCCGGATACAAGTTGGAACAGACAGATGTGGAAAAACATCTTTTCGTGCCGAGTGACTTCTTCGAAGGACCTTTGGAAGAGTTCTGGAAGAAAGTCCCGTCGCTGGATGCCGATTTTGAGGCACGTCGCCGGAAACTGGAGAGCGAGAACAAACGTTGGCGCTTCGTTGCGAAACTGGAAAACGGTAAAGGTAGTGTGTCTCTGCAGGAAGTAGACAGCAAACATCCGTTCTATGGATTGGAGGGCAGTAATAATATTATTCTGCTTACTACCGAACGGTATAAAGAATATCCAATGATGATACAAGGATACGGTGCCGGTGCCAGTGTAACTGCTGCCGGAGTATTTGCCGATATCATGAGTATCGCAAACATTTAGGCTTATGAAACACATTATTATTCTGGGTGACGGTATGGCCGACTGGCCGGCTGAATCATTGGGAAATAAAACATTGCTGCAATATGCTGCTACACCCTATATGGACAAGCTTGCCCGTATGGGACGTACCGGAAGGCTGATGACTGTTGCACCGGGGTTTCATCCGGGCAGCGAAGTGGCGAATATGTCTGTTATGGGCTATAATCTGCCGAAGGTGTATGAAGGGCGCGGTCCGTTGGAAGCGGCGAGTATCGGCGTAGAGCTGCAACCGGGAGACATGGCGATGCGTTGCAATATTATCTGTATCGAAGGAGATAATATAAAGAATCATTCTGCCGGTCATATCACCACCGAAGAAGCTGATGTGTTGATTCAATATTTGGAAGAGAAGTTGGGCACAGACCGTATTCATTTCTATACAGGGGTGCAATACCGTCATTTATTGGTGATAAAAGGGGGCAATAAGCAGTTGGATTGTACGCCTCCTCACGATGTTCCGTTGAAACCTTTCCGTCCGCTGATGGTGAAAGCCGGGGTGCCGGAAGCGCAGGAGACGGCCGAACTGATAAATGCCCTTATCCTGAAGTCGCAAGAATTACTGGCTGAACATCCCATTAACAAGAAGCGTATAGCCGAAGGTAAAGATCCTGCCAACAGCATCTGGCCGTGGAGTCCGGGCTATCGTCCGCAGATGGAGCCATTGGCAGAGAAGTATCCGGTTATCAGGAAAGGTGCGGTCATTTCGGCTGTCGATTTGATTAACGGAATCGGATATTATGCCGGATTGCGTCGCATCACCGTGCAAGGGGCAACAGGACTTTATGATACAAATTATGAAAACAAGGTTGCTGCTGCATTGGAAGCACTTCGGACGGATGACTTTGTCTATCTGCATATCGAAGCCAGTGACGAGGCGGGGCATGAGGGGGATTTTAAGTTGAAACAGTTCACTATTGAAAATCTGGATAAGCGGGTTGTAGGGCCTGTTTATGAGGCAGTGAAAGATTGGGACGAGCCTGTGGCTATTGCCGTGCTTCCCGACCACCCCACACCTTGCGAACTGCGTACACATACTGCTGAGCCGGTGCCTTTCCTCATTTACTATCCGGGTATAGAGCCGGACAATGTACAGACATTCGACGAGGTGGCTTGTGTGGAAGGCAGTTACGGAGTGATGAAAGGAGATGAGTTTATGAACGAGTTTATGACAGCCTCTGCGTTGCATAACGATTAAAAACCAATCTATATTATGAAATATTACAGTACCAATCATCAGTCCCCGGTTGCTTCATTAGAAGAAGCTGTAGTGAAGGGACTGGCTTCCGACAAAGGATTATTTATGCCCGAAGCTGTTAAAATGTTGCCGGAAGAGTTTTATGATAACATCGAGCACCTGTCTTTTCAGGAAATAGCTTATCGGGTAGCCGATGCTTTCTTTGGCGAAGATGTGCCTGCCGATACATTGAAACAAATTGTTTATGACACGTTGAGTTTTGATGTTCCTGCCGTAAAGGTGAAGGATAATATATACTCATTGGAATTGTTTCATGGTCCTACCTTGGCTTTTAAGGACGTGGGCGGACGGTTCATGGCTCGTTTGCTGGGTTACTTCATTAAAAAAGAAGGGCAGAAGCAGGTGAATGTCCTGGTCGCTACTTCGGGAGATACCGGCAGTGCAGTAGCCAATGGCTTCCTGGGAGTGGAAGGTATCCATGTGTATGTGCTTTATCCCAAAGGAAAGGTCAGCGAAATTCAGGAAAAGCAGTTCACTACGCTGGGACAGAATATTACGGCTTTGGAAGTAGACGGTACGTTTGACGATTGTCAGGCATTGGTGAAGAATGCGTTTATGGATGCTGACTTGAATGCGCACATGAAACTGACTTCGGCAAATTCTATTAACGTGGCCCGTTTCCTGCCTCAGGCATTCTATTATTTCTATGCCTACGCACAGTTGAAGAAAGAAGGTAAGGCGGATAATATGGTGGTATGTGTGCCTAGCGGTAACTTTGGCAATATAACGGCCGGTCTGTTCGGCAAGCGCATGGGTTTGCCTGTGAAGCGTTTTATAGCGGCCAACAACCGCAATGACATATTCTATCAATACTTGCAGACCGGAAAGTATAATCCCCGTCCTTCCATCGCTACCATTGCCAATGCGATGGATGTGGGCGATCCCAGTAATTTTGCTCGTATACTGGCATTGTATGACAACAATCATGCTGCCATTGCAATGGAAATCTCGGGTGCGACCTATACAGATGAACAGATTCGTGAAGCAGTGAAGGAAGCCTATCGGGAAACAGGCTATTTGCTCGACCCTCACGGAGCTTGCGGTTATCGTGCCCTTTCGAAAAGTTTGCAACCGGGAGAGACCGGTGTTTTCCTTGAAACGGCTCATCCGGCAAAGTTCCTGGAAACAGTGGAGGACATCATTGGCAGCAAAGTAGAGATTCCTGCCAAGTTGAAAGAGTTCATGAAGGGAGTCAAGCAGAGCATTCCGATGAATAAGGATTTTGAAAGTTTTAAGGCTTATTTGATGAAAGAATAGCTCTTTCATGGTCTATCAAATCGTCGACTGTAGGGGCAGGGTTTGCCTGCCCGAACCGACGGTCACGACCTTGGAAGTAATGCACAAAACAAGCTGTTCCCGGGCGAGCGAATCTGACTACTACCGGCAAAACGACAGCATTGTCAACGTTTAGACACAATCTTATTTACACAAGGCACGGGGCCCGGACCGGATATCAGTCGGCGGGAGCATCCTTGTCGGGAGAAAGCATTCCGGTCAATTCCTCTTGCAAGGAAGATTGCCGGATGGTATTCTTTTTCTCTTTGAGCAAAGCGTGAGATACTTTTCCTTCTGTTCATCAGATAAAAGCAAAGCTTTCATATATCTTCCTTTCTATAGGGCTAACGGTTTTTTATCGGTTGTCTAAGGCTTTTTATTTGCTGGATTATTACGTCCCATTACGGCAGGATATACGTCCCATTGCAGTAGGACGTACGTTCCACTACAGCAGGACGTACGTTCCACTGTAGCAGGACGTAGTAACAGACGGTAAGTAAGTCCTTAGCCTTCAGTATGAAAAGGCTTAATCTTCCTATTCCTGTGACTAAGTCTGTCTAAGCAGGGTGAATTTTTTAAATGAGTTGTGCCAGCACTTCTTCAAAGGAAGAATATGTATGCGTTTCTTCTTTTTGCGTGAGTATCAACCGGTGGTCGGAGAGTGCTTGCAGATAAGGTAGGAACCGGTTCCCTTGGTTTGCCGGCAGGCAAGTATAGCCGTGTCGGTTTAAGGCGTTGATGGTCCAGTGCAGCAACGTATCGTTTTCGGCTTCCACCCTGATTTCTTTTTTTCCGGTTACAGTAGGATAGTAGATGCCATGATTATAATCGAACCGGATATTACTGTGTGAGAACAGCGTGTCCATCCGATGGTTCAGAATCATATCTTCCGTCACTCCGCATTGCAGTCCTGTTTCTTTGGATAGCAGCCAAAGCTTGTCCGACAGTACCAGGGCTTGTTCTATGTCATGGGTGGATAGCAGGATGGCCTTGTTTTGCTCCACCGCCAACTGATGCAGCAAAGTCATGATTTCTATGCGGCTCACCACGTCCAGAAAAGCGGTCGGCTCATCCAAGATGATAAGCGGACATTCCTGAACCAATGCTTTGGCTATCATTACCTTTTGCCGTTCTCCGTCCGAAAGTTCGGCGGTGTAGCTTTCGGCTTTGTGGGCAATGCCTACGGCATCCAATGCCTCTTTGATAATGAGATGGTCTTTGGGATGGAGTCGCCCGAAGAAGCCTGTATGCGGCTGGCGTCCCAAAGCTACCAGTTCATACACGGTCAGCCCTCCGGCTTGTGTCTTGTCTGTCAGGACTACACCGATGGTGCGCGAACGTTCCTTTTCCGAATACTGCTGCAAAGGCTTGCCCAGCAATTGCAAATCTCCTGCCAGGGAAGGTTGCGAAGCGGACAGGGTGCGGAGCAAAGTCGACTTTCCGGCCCCGTTTGCTCCAAGCAGACTGGTCAGTTCTCCCGGATAGAGTCCGAAAGAAAGGTGTTCGTGCACTTTCTTTTCTCCTTTGTGGGTACGATAACCTATGCACAGGTCTGTGGCGGTGATGACAGCTTGCTTTTCCATCAGTTGAAGTACTGGATTTTACGTTGGTTCACAATGACATAAATAATAATGGGCGCACCAATGACCGGAGTGACGGCATTCAGCGGAATGATACCTGCCTCGCCCGGCAGAATGCAGATGAAGTTGCAGAGCAGGGCAATGGCTCCTCCCGTCAGCATGGTGACAGGTAGCAGAGAGTTATGGTTGGAGGTTCCCAGCATGAGGCGGGCAATGTGCGGCACGGCCAGTCCGATAAAGGAAATCGGGCCGCAGAAAGCGGTGGTCGTCGCTGTCAGTAATCCGGTGGCGACAAGCAGCAGGTTACGTGTACGGCGGATGTTGATTCCCAGGTTTTCGGCATAGCGTGTTCCCAGCAGCAGGGCATTCAGAGGCTTTATCAGCAGTATGGTAATCAGCAGCCCCGCCGCTGTGACCAAGGAGAAAAAGGGAAGCTGCTGCAAAGATACTCCTCCGAAGTTTCCCATTCCCCAAATCATGTAGGAATGCACCCCTTCTGCCGTGGAGAAAAAGTTGAGCAGGGAGATGGCAGATGAAGTGATATACCCTATCATGATACCTATAATGAGCAGCATGATGCTGTTTTTTATCAAAGTGGAGAAGAACAGGATGATTCCCATCACCAGCATGGAGCCTATGAATGCTCCGATAATGACGGACAGGAATCCGGATAAAGTGAATACTCCGGCAGTAATCGTACCTGCGCCTGCCAGCATGACCAAGGCAACTCCCAAACTGGCTCCCGAACTGATTCCCAGTATGGAAGGGTCGGCCAAAGGATTATTGAATGTGGTTTGCAACATCAGTCCCGATGCTGCGAGTGCCATTCCGCAAAGGAGGGCGGTAATGGCTTGCGGCAGACGGGATTCCCAGACTATGAAACTCCAACTCGCCTTTTCTACTTCATTGCCTGTAAGGATATGCCACACCGCATCGGCAGGGATGTTTACCGAGCCGAACAGCAAATTGGCTCCTGTCAATGCAAGGATGAGGAGGAGCAGTATGATACCGTATTTTGTTCCTTTGTTATTCATTGATACTGTTTTGGGTTGCGTCCACACTGTAGGGAGTGTGTCAAAACTAACCCGGCCTATCCCATCGTCAGCTGTAGGGGCAGCATTATCCACGTTTTGACATAACCCTACGGTGATTTACTCCGCTAATCTAGTGAAATATTTTAATTCATACCCTTCTAAAAGTGTAGGATGGAATATTTTTATCAAATCTTTCAGTAATCGGTCGGGATGGAAAGGGGAATCTTCGTAAAAGTCTACCTTCCCTGTGTTGCATCCATAAATGTTGCGTTCCTTGAATGCGCGGAAACCGGTGTATGGAGCATAGTCCTGCTCCAATTCCTTATAAGTCTTGTCAATGGTCTGATTATATTTGATGAGCCAAAAGTCTGCATTCTGACCTTTGTCAAACACGGTTTCGAAGGCTAGGGGAACAGAACCGCTATGCTCGTCATCGGCAAACACATAATTGGCCCCGGCATCCGCATAGATGCGTGCAGAGGTGCTTTTACCTCCCGGAACATACCAAGCCGAACCGTTTTTCAGTTCGCTGATAACGCTCGGCGCAGATGAAAGGGGAGCAACCAATGCTTTCAGCTCATTATAGTTTTTTTCCACCTCGGCAAACAAGCTGTCCGCTTTTTGTGCTTGACCAAATAGGAGACCATAAAAACGCATCCATTCGGCACGTCCCAATGCCGAAGTTTCCATGTAGTCCGCACATTCGATAATGGGGATGTTGAGTTTCTCCACCCGTCCGTATCCGCCACTGTTCTCGAAAGGGGAGAGCATAATGGCATCGGGGTGCAGGTCGATTATCTTTTCTATATCCGGGTTCATGCCATTCCCTACATCGGCGATGCTTCCTGTGCGGCAACCATCCTGCACTTCTTGCAGTTTGATATACTTCAAATCGCAGACTCCTCCAATACTCTTCAAAGCACCAATCTGGTTGAGCAATCCGCAATGTACGGATGAGTAAACAACGGCCTTGCTCAATGGCGTGCGGACAAGTGTCCCTTCGGGCAAGTCGGCAGGCAGGGACTTTTCTTTGTCAACCAAGACATAGGTATGCAGTATCCGGGTCGTATCCCATGGATTGCGCAGACGGGCGATGGTATAGTCTTCGGTTGCAGACAGATTGAGGTTTTCTGCATAACGCAAAGGGATTGCTTCTTCTGCTTCTATTACAGAAGCAGTCTTGCTTTTTCCGCCGCAGGAGGAAAGAAGGGCAAGCAAGAAGATGAATAGGATTACTTGTTTCATGTTATTTTTTATAATATCCGCCGGTTTTACGGGAACCTTTGTATTCTATTAATTCTTTATCTTTCAGTGATCGTAAATAACGCTCTGTCGTAGCAGCTCCTTTTTGGATATATTCTGCAATTTCATATCCTTTTGCACCGGGTTTCTTTTCCAAGAAGGTGAGGATAAGGCTTTCAAGTTCGTTTATTCCCTCATTTATTCCCTCACCTTCATTTACTCCCTCATCAGCGATTCTGTTTATTACTGAAATAAACTGCATTCCTACCGGCTCATTGATGAATTTTATATTCGGTTCTTCTATTCTACCCCGTGCATTGGACATAGCTACCATTTCGGCGGCAATACTGTCTTGGTTGGGAAAGCATTCCTTGAATTGTACCGTACTGGTTTCTCCACATTTTATAATGAGCTGTAATTCTTTGCTGTTCATTTTTCTAGGTCTGTTTGTGAATCCTGTACAAATGTACGGTAAAAAAGTGAGGGAAGCTTTATGAGATTATTTAATTTATGAGGGAATTGCAGAACTTTGCTTCCTTCCTCCGTGATAGGTGGAAGGAAACAAAGCTAAAATGAATGCATGAATAAAGAGATAATTTATTTCATTCTTTATATTAATTGAAGAACACAGCTGCTTTGGGATTTTGTCCCCCACAGTCGAACTTCTCAATAAATGTACCATCTTTCTTAAAACGGTATATATTTCCATTGCTAGTGCTATAAAAAGTGGTTGCAATGTAAATATCTCCATTATTGGGATTCACTCTCATCATATAAATACTAGTACTCTCTAACTCTGATGGAGCATCTTTTAAGAATGAATTTGTATTCATTGTTCCGGTTTTGATGTTGTATGAACTGAAAGTGTTTACTGTTGTAGTTGTTTCCGGAAAGTTGGAATAGTCTGTTCTTGAATCTACCAAATACAAAATATCATCACCGGCAGCCATATCTGTTGCATAACCCAGTTTGCTTACTTTGTTATTGTTGGCGGGATCGATCAATTGTAGAACATGACTTTCATCACTGTAATCCATTGAAATAAGGAACACTTTATCATCTTCTTCTACTAGTTGATCGGGATTTTGAGTAACAGTTAGTGTTTCTTTTAAACTGAACGAATCTAAATCAATAATAAACACATCGGTTAGATAAATGTATTTGGTATCTACTATTTTGTATGAGTTGGCTACGTAAAGTTTATTATTACAGATGGTTACTCCTTCCAGATTATTTCCCAAGCCTGTTATTTTCTTCTCTACTTCCAATGTGTTGGCATTAATTTTAGCAATTACTCCTCCATAAAATGATGCATAGATATAACCATTTTCGGCAGCCATATAACGGATACCGGCAGCCAAATCCTTGTCATCGGTAAAAGTCATGCGGCTTTGTTCCACACAGGCTGCATTCAGTTTAGCTATATAGTTTGAACCATAGATGCTGACATAAATATTATCCTGATACTTTATCATATCCTGTCCGGTATCTCCTAATCTAGCTGTATTCTGTTTATAGAAAATATCACTAATTATATCTGCATCCTTGTTAGGTGCATAAAACTCGATTCCGGCGTTGTTTTGTCCGGATGTTCCTTCATTTAGGATATAAACTCTAGCCGTTTGGGGAAGAGTAACTTTTGAACCATCGTCATTTAACGAGTTGTCATCATCATCGCTACAAGAGGTCAGCGATATACTTAAAACTAGCATACATAGCATGCTGAATAATAGGCTTCTTACTTTCATAATGTTATTAATTTACTATTTGTTATTTAAAATTTAAATGTTCCGATGATACGCCAAGAACGTCCTGGCATGGGATAATATTTAATCACATCATATTGCTCGTTCGTCAAATTTGCCACTTCTGCCTGTAGCTGGAGTTTATAGTGTTTGAATGAAAACTCGCGTGAAAGGCTTGCCGTATGCTCCATATATCCGTCAATTTTATTTTCCGGTATGTTTTGCGACAGACAATAGCGTTTACTGACTCCTACAATAGAGTAACCCACATTTAACCAAGGTGTTTCTATAATGGCAGATACATTCCCACTATGTTCCGGAGTGTAAGGCAATTGGTCTTTGTAACTTTTGGAGTCCGGTTCTGTCAAGTCAATTGCTTGCTGCCATGTGTAGCTTCCTGACATTATCAGCTTTATATCTTTACTGATGGAAGTGGCAGTCGCTAATGTGATATCCATTCCGGTGGCATGCACTTTGCCATAGTTTGCCATACGCCATGCGTAGGTAGTGGGGAAAGCTACTATTTTATCTGTGACCTCATTATAATAGCCATCGGCGGTAATGGAAAAATAATCAAGGAATGAGAAAAGCGGTCTGCTCCAAGTTATTCCTATGTTATATTCATTCGCTTTCTCTGGGCGTAGATTCCGGTTACCTAATCTATAGTAATACAAATCGTTGAAAGTGGGTGTGCGGAATGTACTTTTATACATTAATCGTAGGTATAATGATTCATCTTTCCATGGTTGGAGGCTGACAGATACGCTGGGAGCGAGGCGGTTGAAATCTTTAGGCTTTTCTCCTTCTTCCACACTTTCGGTAATGAACGTATTGATTAATGTCCCTGTTGCGGTAATAAATCCTTGTTGATAACGGATGTTAAGAGCCGTCTGGGAGGTATATCTTGTAGGGAATGGACAATCCGGTAAATTACTTCTCAGCATATTGACGGATCCATCTTGAGCTAATGCGACGGATAGACTTGTCATGGGATGATATAATACGGTTGCCGAAAGATAATATTCGTCTTGTCGGTGTTTGGCATGGTAGACTCCGTTCGTATATTCGGCTCCCAAATCTTCATACTTATTCCATCCATGATTATACTTGGCTTGTGCTTGCACACTCCATTGGGGTGAGAAATGCTTTTTGTAACGTGCTTGTATAAAGGCATTTTCATCCCATAGTGTTTCATCAGCAATGGGATTATATAGAGTGACGGCTCCCGGAAGTCCTCGTTTGGAATAAAAATAGTAACCTTTGACATCCAGCTCGCTTTCATCTTTAAAGGAATGATATAAGTTGGCTTCTCCTTGCAGACTGTAAATATCTGAATTGTTACGTTTTTCTTTAGTCATATATTTTCCGTTTACCAATATGAAAGGATAATTACCGTCTGCGCGTAGAAACATACCGTCTACCGAAAGACGGGTGCGTTTATTGATCTTTTGCCACCAACGTACAGAGGGGCTTACATAACCAAAAGAACCTCCTTTTATTTGAGTCTGAAATGCATAATTCCTTTCATTTGTGAAATGAGGCTTTTCAATTTCAATATTGAGTACACCTGCTGAAGCATAAAGTCGTGCTGACTGCAACATGTCTTCATTTTGTCCGATTGCAAGTGAAAGCATAGATACATTGTCCAATGAGAAACGTCCAATATCAATTTGCCCTGCTTGGCAGTTGCTGACTGTAACTCCATCATAACTTACTGCTGTATGTGCAGCACCCATATTTCTGATAGATACAGTCTTTAAGCCACCTATGCCTCCATAATCTTTTACGTTGGCACCGGCAAATCTACGTACCGCATCTGCCATGTTTTGTATTCCTAACTGGGATATATCTTGTCGGGATAATGTTTGAACAGGAATAGTAGATGTTACTTTGGCAGGTGTTCGTCTTGCCGTAACCGTAACTTCGTCTATTTTATGCACTTTTCCGGTGATGGAATCTCCTTTCTCCTGTGCCTGTATTTCAAGCGGCAATAGGAGAAAGCTGCAAAGCAGACAAAGCCATAGCTTATAAGCCTGGTTATTTCCTTTCATTTAAAAAAACATATTAATGAATAAATACCGCATTCTTACCGCTGCTCTTTCCTCGAAAGCGACGGTCGATGACTTTACGTTTTGCAGGTCTTCTGACTTACTCCTGTTTACTTGCCTTCCCACCTTATTATATATACAGGCAGTGGCGTGAGTGATAAGTAAACCTATCTTTTCAGGGTAGATGGAGCTTACAGCAGCGGGACTGTTCAGGACTTGCACCTGATTCCCTTTTCATCCGCTTCCTCGCATCTGTCGGAGGTGTGCGGAACAAAACGTGACAAAGATAGTTTGTTTGGATGAATAAGAAAAGGAAAATGATGAAAATTTACTTTCTCTTATGAATTAATCCGTTGCAGGTTTATTTCTCTCCCAGCAAGAGCAGTCGGGTGTAGCGGTGCTTTTTCAGCAGCAAAACTACTTGATAACAAAGAATCAGTTCTATTGTCGCCACCACGGGACCTACAATAAAGCTTCCGGCGGTGCCGACGTAGAAGCCCAGTCCGTGCAGCGTGCACTCCAGCAGGAAGGTTTGTGTCCAGTAGATTCCCAAAGTGCATTTTCCCAAGTTGTTTAATGTAGGGGTGAGGCGCCCGTGTTCTATCTTGCCATACACCCACGACGCCGATAAAAAGAAGACCATGCTACCCACTATGCCGATAACCATGCGGTAGACGGTGATATTTAAGTTCGTCCAGTCCACGGTGCCGTTGGTCCAGTCCACCACTTGGATGGGGACCATATACACGGTGAGCCTGCCTGACCAGAAAGGAAGCAGGGCGGCAAAGGCGACGAGGCTTGCAATCAGTAGCCGGCAACGATGCCGGTCAATCACCTCTTGTTCTTTCTGACAGAAGTAGCCGAGCCAGAACATGGGCAACATGAAGTTGATATTATCCACATTGCCGATGGGCAGGATGGTGAAGAGGACAATGGAAACCAAGGCTGCCGCCCAAAAACTACGCAAGGATTTGAGGGAGATGTATCCGATGAGGTAGCAGAAGAAGACGCACTTCAGGAACCATACCGCATTGAAGAACCCGAACCAACTGAAGTCCATCAGCTCGGGACAAGGATTGTATCCGGTGAGCGTGACAAACGCATACATAATGGCGAAAGCGGAAAGGGAGGGGATGACCAGTTGGACAAACTTTTTCTTTACCAGCTCACCGAAAGATAGGTTGAGCGAGGAGCCGAAGAAATACCCGCACAGCAGCATGAACAAGGGCATGTGATAGGTGTAAATGAAACTCCAAATGGGATTGTCCCAAAAATCATTTCCGGTGGTTTGTTCCACGGAGTGCCCCAGTAATACACTGGCGATGGCGAAGAATTTCAAGAAATCCAAATAGGGTATGCGAGTCTTTCGGGGTGTAATCATAGTTTTATCGAGTTCTTTTGCGGTTGCAATATTCGCAATAAAATGGGATATATACAAATTTTGGTCAGTCTAATAATAAGTCCTTGTTCGGGATATTAAAATATCTTCGTTGTTTTAATCCGGCTGAAACGCTAAGAATACTTGTCGTGACAGGTTGTCCGAGCAGATTTTACTTTCTGTTTATGCCGAAGATAAAATCAGATTTATTTGAATATAATTAAAGTAGTGCTAAATAATATTCAAAGAATGATTTGTTTTATTCAATATAATCACTATATTTGTCAAGTGAATAATCTTAAAATATGTAATAGATGAAACATTTGAATTTTATTCTAACCGGTTTATTTTTCCTGTGCGGTCTTTGTTGTCGGGCACAGGTACTTCCTTTGGAAGAAAATGTGGTGCTGAATACCAAGGAAGGACAAATCAAAGGAAAACTGCTTTTGCCCGGTGGGGTGAAAACCTGTCCGGTGGTGCTTATTATAGCCGGCTCCGGACCTACGGATATGGATGGTAATTCAGCCATTGGCAATTTGAGAAATAATTCGTTGAAGTTTCTGGCGGAAGGCTTGGCGGCAAACGGCATCGCTTCCTTGCGCTTTGACAAGCGGGGGATAGGAACCAGTGCATCGGCCGGTAAGGAGGAAGCGAAACTTCGTTTTGAAGATTATGTGAATGATGTGACGGGCTGGATTGATTACCTGGCGAAAGAGAAACGTTTTACGACAATCACGGTGGCAGGACATAGCGAAGGGGCGCTGATTGGAATGCTGGCCTGTCAGAACCGGCCGAAGGTGAAAGGCTATATCTCGATTGCCGGTGCGGGTCGTCCTGCCTACGAGATTATAGAGGCGCAAGTGGCTGCTCAACAGAATCCGGAAGCGGTGCGGAAGGAGGTGGCATCCATTAACGAGTCCTTGAAAAACGGCAAGGAAGTGAGTGACGTGCCGGCTTATCTGCAATCATTGTATCGGGCTTCTGTTCAGCCTTACATGATTTCCTGGTTCAAGTATAATCCCCGGACGGTGATTGCTTCCGTCAAAGTGCCGGTCCTCATTGTTCAGGGTAAAAATGATATTCAGGTATCGGTGGAGGATGCCGAATTTCTGAAAAAGGGTTGCCCGACTGCCGAACTGCTTTTGATTGATAAGATGAACCATGTGCTGAAAGATTGTGAATCAAAGACCGTACAGCAGCAGATGCTTACTTACGGGAATCCTTCTCTGCCGGTGAACAGTACTTTGATAGCTTCTGTCAGTACATTTGTGGAAAAACTGAAATGATATGGGAGAAATAAAGAAACGTTTGCCGTTGCAATGCCCTGCGTGTGATGCACCGTTGAGGGTGGGCAGGCTTTTCTGCGAAGAGTGCCGCACGGAGGTGTGCGGGGATTTTGAACTGCCTGTGCTGGCACGGCTTTCGGATAAAGAGCAGCAGTTTATTCTTGCTTTTGTCAAATCGAGCGGAAGCTTGAAGGACATGGCGAAAAGTATGGGTGTCAGTTATCCTACGGTGAGAAATATCTTGGACGATTTAATTGATAAACTTTCTAAAATGAATGAGTAATGGGAAATAAGATGATAGACAAAGCGGTGAATCCGTTTATACAGATTGCCGGTGCGCGGGCATTGGCATGGGGAGCGTTGGGATTGCTGGTTTCTACTGTGATATGTTATTATGCCGGCTATCATTATCATGGGTTGCTTCATTTCGGTCCGGCGCCCAATCCTGCGTGGTGGTGCTATGCAGCAGAGCATCTGATTGTGTGGCTGATACCTGCTTTGTTGTTTTATTTGGGCGGCAAGGTGTTCTCGCACTCCCGCATTCGGGCAATCGATGTGTTGGGAACCGTATTGTTTGCAGAGCTGCCTTTGCTCGGCATGACTTTAATCTATCTGACGCCTCCCATGCAGATGATGGCAAACATGGATATGAGTATGTCTCCTCAGGAACTATTGGCACAGCCTTTTATCTTGCCGGCTGTGATTCTGTCGTTGTTGGGCATTCCGTTTCTGTTGCTCACCCTTGTGTGGTTGTTCAATGCTCTGAAAGTGTCGTGCAACCTGAAGGGGTGGCATTTGTGGGCAGTGGTCCTTGTCGGCATCTTGGGCGGTGACGTGTTGTGCCGCATGTTGATAAGCCATCTTTACGGATGAAATAAAAAAGAGGATGCCAAAAGTCTTGTTGAAGCTTTGACATCCTCTTCTATATTATACTGATGCGTTATTTAATCTTTTCCCGAATCTTGCTAAGATAGGCACGCATCCCCGCAGCATCTTTCTTGTTGATGATATCCAACAGCTCATTTAATTCTGTACGGATACCTTCTACCTGTGCAGGGGTGCGGGGATTGAATAAAATTTCCTGCAACAGGTAGTCGTCTTCGTTCAATACTCCTTTGGCTATCTTCATGTGACGTTTGAAAGTAGTACCGGGAGCATCCTGATGCTTCATCACTGCCGCAAAAACGAAAGTGGAGACAAAAGGGATGGACAGCGAATAGGCCACTGTCTCATCGTGCTCTTCAAAGGTATATTCAAAGATGTTCAGACCAAGGTTTTGGTATAAGTCCTTGAAGAAGATTTTACCCAGATGGTCGCCTTCGCTTATGATGATGGCATTTTCGGTGCTCAGTTTGTCAAGGTTGGCAAATGTGGGACCGAACATGGGGTGGGTAGATACATAACGGAATCCGCATTGGTCATAAAACTCTTTCAGTCCGGTCTTTACCGAGGCAATATCGCTGATGATGCAATCCTTGGGGAGAGCGGGCAATACTTGGTGAAAAGCATCCAGCGTATATTTCACGGTTGCCGCATTGATAACCAGTTCGGGCTTGAATTCTTCAATCTCTTCGAGTGTGGTATATCGGTAGGTGTTGTAAACGAAACGAAGGCGTTTCGGGTCTACATCAAATACAGCGGTTTCGTGCTGGAAGCTCAATACATCGGTAAAGAAGGAGCCCATTTTACCGGCTCCTAAAATTAATATTCTCATCGGTTTACTTATTTATGATTTCCATTTGTTGCCTTACGCTTTCTTCGTGGATGGCTTCGAATACTTTTTTAATGAATTCTGAATCCATGCCGCACAATGAACCTTGTGCACCGCGCTTGTCCAGAATCTCATTGTAACGACCTGTCTGTAGAATGGTCATATCATGTTCTTTCTTGAATGTACCGATTTCACGGCAGACACGCATACGTTTTGCCAATACCTCGATAATCTCATTGTCGCAATCATCGATTTGGTTACGCAGTTCACCCAGGTTTTCAGTTGTTTGGGTTTCTTTGCGGATGACCAGCAGATTCAGGATGTAGTCCAGCACATCGGGAGTGACTTGTTGGGCGGCATCGCTCCATGCACAGTCGGGATTGCAGTGTGATTCTACGATTAAGCCGTCAAAACCTAAATCCATCGCCTGCTGGCAGAGGGGAGCTACCAACTCGCGCTTGCCACCGATATGGCTGGGATCACAGAAAATCGGCAGTTCGGGAATGCGGCGGCGCAATTCGATAGGGATATGCCATTGGGGTAGGTTACGGTAAATCTTTTTATCATAAGAAGAGAATCCGCGATGGATAGCACCCAGTTGCTTCAAACCTGCATTGTTGATGCGCTCGAAAGCTCCAATCCACAATTCAAGGTCAGGGTTGACAGGGTTTTTAATCAATATAGGAATATCCACACCTTTCAGAGCATCGGCAATTTCCTGCACGGCAAACGGGTTGGCAGTGGTGCGTGCGCCAATCCAAAGCACATCAATACCTGCCTTTAAACATTCGTAAACGTGTTTGGCAGTAGCCACTTCGGTGGCAACATACATACCGGTTTCCTGTTTCACACGTTTCAGCCATGCCAGGCCGTCTACACCGATGCCTTCGAAACCTCCCGGTTTGGTACGCGGTTTCCAGATGCCGGCACGGAAAATCTTAATGCCTTTATTGGCCAGCATAGTGGCTGTATCCATTACTTGTTCTTCGGTTTCGGCACTACATGGGCCGGCGATAATCATCGGGCGTTTCTTTTCAATTCCCGGAAGTTCGATGGGTTTTAAATCTAATTCCATAATCTGATATTTTGTTTTGTTACATTATCTTTTTAATTCTTTCCAGTGCTTCTGCCAGCTTTTCTTCTTTGGCACAGAGGGAAATACGGATATAGCGTTTGCCGTTGCTGCCGAAGATAAAGCCCGGAGTAATGAACACACGTGCTTCGTGCAACACTTTTTCGGTCAGTTCTTCCACGTCATTGTAAGATTCGGGAATGCGTCCCCAAAGGAACATACCTACCTGATTGGGATCAAAGCTACAACCGAGTACTTTCATAATCTCTTCTGCCAGTTGGCGGCGACGGCTATATACATTGACGTTCGCTTCTTCGTGCCATTCCACACTGTTGTTGTAAGCTTGTGCGGCGGCCAGTTGCATGGGGCGGAAAGTTCCTGAGTCAATATTACTCTTTATTTTCAATATCCATTGTACAAACTGCGCATTGGTGGCGAGCATTCCCACACGCCAGCCGGGCATATTGTGGCTCTTGCTCATAGAGTTGAACTCGATGCAGCATTCTTTGGCTCCGGGCACATTGAGAATACTCAGTGGTTTCTTGTTCAGGATAAAGCTGTATGGGTTGTCGTTTACAATCACAATATTATGGCGGCGTGCAAAGTTTACCAGCTTTTCATACAGTTCCATCGTGGCGTTCGCTCCGGTCGGCATATTGGGATAGTTGGTCCACATAATCTTAACGCGGCTCAAGTCCATCTTCTCCAGTTCATCAAAATCGGGTTGCCAATGATTGTCTTCGCGCAGGTTGTAGTTCACAATCTCACTGCCCAATATTTTATTTAAAGAGGTGTAGGTAGGATACCCCGGATTGGGAACCAATACCTGATCACCCGGATTGACCAATGCCAGCGTCACATGCAGGATACCTTCTTTGGAACCGATGAGCGGCTGGATTTCGGTTGCCGGATCAAGCTCTACATGATACCAACGCTTGTACCAGTCGGCCATGGCTTTGCGTAATTCAGGAATGCCGACAGTAGGTTGGTATCCGTGCGCATCAGGACGCTTTGCTTGTTCGCACAATACATTGACGGTTTCTTCCGAAGGAGGCATGTCAGGGCTTCCGATACCCAAACTGATTACATTTTTACCTTCGGCATTCATTTGTGCCACTTCTTTCAGTTTACGGCTGAAGTAGTATTCGCTAACATTCGCCAGACGGTCTGCCGGCTGAATATTATATGGTTGATGTTCCTTCTGCATATTCTCCTAATATTTTAAGTTCTTTAGTCAATGGTGAAACGGCGTCGATAGACTGCTTGTATCTTAAATAATCATTGAAAATTACGTCTACATAGAACAGATATTCCCATTCGCGGCCTATAATCGGTAATGATTGAATCTTGGTCAGATTTATTTTATAGAAAGAAAAGATAGAGAGCACTTGCGACAGGCTTCCTTCGTTGTGGGGGAGGGAGAAGACGATATTGGCCTTGTTTACTTTCGAACGTTCACGTAAGTCATCGGCTTTCCATGGGTCGGCCACTACAAGGAAACGCGTGAAGTTGTGTTTGTTTGTTTCGATGCCTTCTTCCAATACTTTCATTCCGTACAAATCGGCGGCGTATCTGGAGCAGATAGCGGCGTGTCCTTTCAGATTTTCCCGTTTGATGGCTTCCGCACTTCCTGCCGTATCTTCCGTTTCTACTATTTTCAGTTTGGGATGTTGCATCAGGAATTCACGGCATTGTGCCAAGGCAACAGGGTGGGAGTTGACTTCTGTCAGTGTTTCCCAATTGTCGTCCGGCAAGCACATGAAGCTGTGTTTGATGCGTAGTTTGTGTTCGCCGACAATGGTCATGCCGCTTTCGCGCAGTAACTCATAGTTGTGCAGCAAACTGCCTGCAATGGTGTTCTCGATAGCGAGCATACCAATTACATTGCTATCCTGCTTTATGTTCGCAAAGACTTCTTCGAACGTGGAACAGCAGATTAGTTCGATCTCTTCTCCGGGGAAGAACTTGTGGGCGGCAATGTCGTGATACGAGCCCGGTACACCTTGTATTGCTATCTTTTTCATTCGTATATATATTATAAAAAAATCCCGCTTCTGCCGGAAGCGGGATTTCGTTGTTATTATCGCATTGTTTTAATCATTGTTTAACGTACACATACAAACTCCCGCTTCACTTTGTTGCTAAAGTAAAAGTAATAAAAGAAAAAGAAGTATGTATTGTATAATGCTTTCATTTTGTTCTCATTGTTATTGAATACGCTGCAAAAGTAATACTTTTCTAGCAAAAACAAATAAATAAGAAGTTTTTTTTCAAAAATATTTTTTCTTTGTCTCAATAACTTGTATTCTGGAATAAATAAAGTATATTTGTGAATAGACAGGTCTGCATTGTCGGCTATCATTATTCATTAAATAAAGGAGGGTGTATGGGAACTCTGGGATGCATCAATGACATGATGCGACGTGATAAGGAAAACAGGGAGCTTCGCCGGGCGAGTCGCGAACGGCTGAATGAGACAAGGAATCGTCTGCTTGATGTGAAGGGCAAACGTTCGGAGTGTAATGTGTCTTATGAGCAACTGGAGCATATTGCCCATGAAACCCGGGAATGGGAAGAAAAGGAGCGCAACAGTTTTCTTAAAGGTAAATTGGTTTTCATCACTTTGCTTGCAGGTATTGTTTTATTAATAGGGACAGTTCTTGCCCTATTCTGCAAATGAACCATGTCTGGTTATGGAGGTATATTCTTTTCTCCCGGTCACTTTACATGGGTTTCTGAACTGAATCATTTTTTTCTCTGCTTTCCATAATCCCCGGCATTTGCTGCAAAGCCCAATTGACCAGTCCTTCAAGGTGGGGTATCAGACTCAGTCCTCTTTCCGTCAGGCAGTATTCAACTCGTGGCGGAACTTCGGCATATACCTTTCGTTTTACCAGACCGTCAGATTCCAGTGTGCGTAAAGTGACGGTGAGCATTCGTTGTGATACATCGGCTATCGTTTTGTGAATATCACTGAACCGCATGGTTCCATTGGTATGTAGTGTGATAAGAACCAGCATGGACCATTTGTCACCAAGACGGCTGAGCACGTCTCGTATGGGACAATTACCGTTAGGATGGAAGTTTTGCATTTTTTAATCTTTTGTATGTTCTTGTTGTTCAATAACGGTTACTTCTGTGTAACCAGCTTATGCTGAAGTGCGTTCTTGTTTTTATGAAAGAGGCACGTTACATTTGTGGCACAAAAGTAATAAACTTACTAAAGATAACTATTGTTTTAACAGATATATTAATTGTTTTATTTAATGCATTAAGATTATGGCAAAGAAAGTAGCAGTTTTGGCAGTGAATCCGGTGAATGGATTCGGTTTGTTCCAGTATTTGGAAGCCTTTTTTGAGAATGGTATATCTTATAAGGTATATGCAGTGGCGGAAACAAAGCAAATTAAAACGAATTCGGGTGTTGAATTGGTGGCAGATGATATAATTGCGCATTTGGTAGGACACGAAGATGAATTTGATGCTGTGGTATTTTCATGCGGAGATGCAGTTCCTGTGTTTGCACAGAATGCAGATAAACCTTATAACATTGATTTGATGTCCGTACTGAAGGCTTTTGGTGAAAAAGGTAAAATATTGATAGGTCATTGTGCGGCAGGTATGTTGTTTGATTTTGCAGGAGTAACGGAAGGTAAGAAACTGGCAGTGCATCCGTTGGCAAAGCCGGCCATCACCAAGGGGCAGGCGACAGACGATAAATCTGTGGTTGATGGCAATCTTTTTACTGCACAAGATGAAAAGTTTGTATGGACAATGATGCCTGAAGTATTGAAGGTGCTTAAATAATGAAGTTGATGAACAAGGACGGAAAATCTTCCGTCCTTATATGGATTGTTGCGGACTTTTTCTATATATTTGAATTCGATTTTAAAAGATACAAATAATGAAATACGATTTTGATAAAGTAATAGACCGCAACGGTACTGCCGCCGTTAAGCTGGAAGAGGCGAAGGAAGTGTGGGGACGTGCGGATTTGATTCCTTTGTGGGTGGCAGATATGGATTTTGGTACAGCTCCTTTTATTGTGGATGCCATTCGTAAACGCTGTGAATGTGAAGTGTTGGGTTATACGGGGAAACCTGACAGTTACTATCGGGCAATCATTAATTGGGTGAAACAACGCTATGATTTGGATGTCACAAAAGAGATGATAAACTTTGTTCCCGGCATTGTTCCCGGCATCGGTATGGCAATGAACAGCTTCACCCGACCGGGAGATAAGGTGATGATTCAGCCGCCCGTCTACCATCCTTTTGCTTGGGTAACGACCCGCAATGAGCGTACATTGGTTACTAACCCCCTGAAATGGGAGAATGGCATGTATCGAATGGATTTGGATGCCTTTCGCGAACAGGTAAAAGGTTGTAAACTGTTTATTTTATGCAATCCTCATAATCCCGGTGGCGTGGTGTGGACAGAAGACGAACTGCGCACAGTGGCAGAAATCTGTTACGAAGAAAAAGTGTTGGTGTTCTCTGACGAAATTCATGCAGACTTAACTCTTCCTCCTTACAAACACCGTCCTTTTGCTACTATCAGTGAAAAGGCAAAGATGAATTCGGTGACATTTATGTCGCCCAGTAAGGCGTTTAATATGCCGGGGCTGGCTGCTTCTCATGCCATAATCTTTAATGAGGACCTGCGTGCGCGATTCCGTAAATTTATGGATGCCGGTGAACTGGACATGGGGCATGTATTTGCTTTCCTTTCCGTGGAGGCGGCATATACACACGGAACGGAGTGGCTTGACCAATGTTTGGCTTATATACAGGGAAACATTGATTATGTTGACAATTTCCTGAAAACTCATGCACCCAGAATTAAAGCCATTCGTCCGCAAGCGTCTTATTTGGTTTGGCTTGATTGCCGTGAACTGGGATTAAACCAGGAAGCACTAAACGATTTCTTTGCAGATAAAGCGCATTTGGCATTGAATGACGGAGCGATGTTCGGAAAGGAAGGCACAGGATATATGCGTCTGAATGTGGCAAGTCCGCGTTCTGTGATTGAGCAAGCGATGAAGCAATTGGCTGAGGCTTATCAAGCAATGTCTTTTTAGAAATTAAAAAGGGTGTGTCAAAACTAAACCGGTCTATCAAATCATCATCGGTAGGGGCAGGCAAACCCTGCCCCTACCGATGACCACGACCTTGGGAGTAATACACAAAGCAAACTGTTTTCGGGCGAGCGAACCTCGCCCTACTAACAAAATGACAGTATTATCAACGTTTAGACACAATCCCTTTTTTGAGTATAGAAAATTATTTCCTCGTATTATTATTTTAATGGAGGCATATTGGGTTCTGTTGGCCAATATGGATTTTGATAGATGGGTGAGTTCTCAATGGAACCGCCGCCTGACGTGATATCCATATCTTGAATTCTGTATGGTTCCAGATAGTGAGCCATAGCCCAGCGATAGCCGTCTTTAGCCAGGTTGTTGTTATTCTTTTCATAAGGACGCAAGTATGGACTGATAGCCGGGTCAGAAACATTGGCTTTAGGATTATCCATACCATAAACCAGTTGCGAAGTACCGTCTTCATTATCGTACCAATGCTGCATGCTTCCCCATAATTTGAAACCTTCAATGTGATATGGAGTGGAAATCATCTGATCCATAGCTCTCCAACGCATCAGATCCATATAGCGTAAACCTTCTGCCATCAGTTCGCAGCGGCGTTCGCGACGGATGTTGTAGAGGGTCGGGTCTATCAGTTTGCCTGCCGAATAAGCTCCCCAGTCATTAAGTGCTTCTTTAGCCATGTCGGTGGCAGCGATGGTTTTATTATAGTCTGTATCTACATGAGAACGTTTTCTTATCTGTGTCCAATAGCTTTGGGCAATATTGTCTAAAGAACCATTCTTCTCATAACATGCTTCTATATAGTTGAGCAGCGCTTCTGTGCCACGGAATATCAGTGCGCCGGTATAGCATAGCCCGTTACCTAAATATTTTTGGTCATAATTATTTCCTTTGCGGAGTGCATATCCGGTAGAATATCCTTTTTCTGCATTATTGTTAAGGATTACCGGGAATGGTTCGATAGGCACTGCCATATCACCTTCTGCCGATTCGAATAAAACATTTATTTGTCCCGGTTCTTTTAAAAAGATATGTAAACGTGAGTCGCGACCTTTACGGACATCGGATATAGTTTCATCTCCTTGATATCCGCTGCCTGCTGCATAGACGGGCAAGCCGTTTGCCATCAGGAATCCGTTTACCATGCCGCGTGTAACACCTATTCCATAGTTCCCGTGTTGGGCGGCTGTTGCGACACCGTGTGTCAATCCCAATGCTTTGCTGTATGGACGCCACAAGAGTACTTCGCTGTAGTCCGACATATCTTCATCTCCGAACATATCCATGTAGGGGTTGGCCGGTTCGGAGATAGCCTGTTGTATTGTTCCGGTGTTTTCAACCAGTTGGGTTGCGTCGGCCACTTCCTTGGCTGCGTTCATGGCTTCTGTCAGGAAGAAGTCGATTTCTTTATCGATATCTCCTGTCGGATATTGATAATTAGCATTATATTCTTTACTCTTTCCCGGCCATTCCGGTCCGTTGGGAACGAAAGGAGTATCTTTGAAGTATTTCAGCCAAGTACCTTCAAATAGAGCTACACGTGATTTCATCAGCAGTGCACACTCACGGTTGATTCGGGTTTTTTCTGTTCCCTTTCCCGAAGACATCATCTCGATGGCGGAATCCAAATCCGATAGAATGAAGCGTGCCACTTCGTTACGTGGTGAGCGTTTGCTGGCTTCTACCAACGGTTCCATTTGGTCGGGTAGGGTAGCCTTGACAATAGGGAAATCACCGTATGAACGGAGGCGTTTGAAATATTCGTATGCGCGCATGAAATACATTTCTCCGATGTATTGGCGTATTTTCTCTTCTGCTCCGGAAATGGTGCCGGCTTCAAACTCTGGCAATACTTTTTCAAAGAAGTAGTTACAACTATAAATATTTCCAAAGCTATATGAGCCTCCCGAAGATTGAGAAGTTTTCCATTGTCCGGGAATGTATCGGTTGTTATAACCGAAACCCGCTTGATTGTCTGTGTGGTTGTCTTCTCCATAAAGTCCGTATCCGTAGGCATGTCCGGGAAGTATGTCTGTATAGAGTTTGTTGGCATAGGCTTCCAGCTGGGATTCATCTTTCAGATATTTTTCCGGTGAAACGGAAGACATCGGTTCTTGGTCCAAAAAATCGTTGCAGGAAGTCATGAAGCCCAAAACGGCGACTCCGGCTACATATTTGAATATATTACTATGTTTCATAATTATTGTTTTTTTTAATGATTATAAGGTTACGTTCAATCCCACAGAGAATGTCCTGCTTAACGGATATGCATTTCCATTGTATTCGTCTCCACCGCCGATTGTTTCAGGGTCGAATATCTTGGTTAGTGAGGTTCCGGTCCACAAGTTCTCACCTGATACGAATATGCGTAATTTAGATACGGCAAATTTCTTGGTGAGAGATACCGGCAGGGTATATCCGAATTGAAGGTTTTTCAGACGGATATAAGAGGCATCCTGCAAGTAACCGGATTGTGTCTGCTTGTTTTTGTCGGAACCAAAGATGGGGCGCGGATAGTAGGCATCCAGATTGGTCGGCAAATCATTTGAAGGTTCGGCTCTGAAGTAATCGGCATGTTCTACAAAGCCGGTAGAATGCCACAATGAGGTGGCTCCCCAAAAGTATGCACTGCCTTGCCAGTAGTCGCGTTTCATTACTCCCTGGAAGAATGCACGGAAGTCGAAACCTTTCCAATCTGCATTCAGGTCAATACCGAATTGATAGCGAGGTTTGTTGTTGCCGAGTATTTTTCTGTCGCCCATGTCATCATACTTATTGCCTCCGCCGTCTATTTTACCGTCACCGTTTAAGTCTTTATACATGATGTCGCCGGCTTCCCAGTTGGAACCAAGGGCGTTTTGTCCTCCATTGGGAAGAGAAGCCAGATGTTCTTCCATCTCTGCGTCAGATTTAGCTATACCGATAGTTTCATAACCGTAAATGTCTCCCAGCATTCTACCTTTTCTATATTTGTCCAATGTATTGGTAGGATTCGGGTAACGGGTGATTTCTGTTTGCGAATCTGATAGAACGAATTTGATTCCATAGCCCAGTCCGTTTCTCAGACGATCTTGCCAAGCTATTTCTAAATCGAAACCATAAGTTCTCAAGTCGGTATTGTTGGTCTTGGGTACGCTTAAGCCAAGGATACTCGGAAGTTCGGGGGCAGGGCCTATCATGTCTAGTGTTTCGCGGGTATAATAATCGAACGAACCGGTCAGACGGTTATTGAAGGCACCGAAGTCAAGACCGATATTCCAATTGCGTATGCGTTCCCAGCCCATGGTAGAACTAATCAATCCGGGAACTGTAGCTGTATTGGGCTTGATACCGTTTTGTATCCAACCGCCGCCACCGGCAGAAACACCTAAGGTTTGGTAAGTGGGATACCATGATTTGGTATTCTGGTTACCTAATTCTCCATAAGAACCGCGTAATTTCAAGGTCCCTACATATTCGCTCAATGATTCCCAGAAGTTTTCGCGGGCAATGTTCCAACCGAGAGAGAATGAAGGAAACCAGTTCCAGCGTTGTTCGCGGCGGAAACGTGAGGTACCGTCATAACGGATATTGACTTCTGCCAGATATTTGCCTTTGTAGTCATAATTGATACGTCCGAAGAAACCGGCGGTAGACCAAGCTGCGCGCGAACCGTTTACGGAAGGAGTTACTACTTTTCCGGTATAATCCAGTCCGGTGGTAATATCAATTTCAGGTAATTCGGGTACGATAATACCTTTGCGGGTCGCACCGAATGTTTGTTGTTTCATTTCTTCGGCTTGAAAACCAATCATACCTTTAAAGTTATGTCCCGATTCAAGGCTGTGCGAATATTCCGTATAAGCATTGAAGTTCATATAGTTCTCTTTGGTTTGGTCTTCATGAGCTTCTGTGTCTTGATAATAGCCGATGGGGTATGGATTTCCTTGTACATCGTGATTATACAAAGTCTGTGTATCCCAGTGGTTGTTCACAGTATTGATTCTGTAGTTAAAGTCCACATGGGTTATCCAGTTCTTTATCGGTTCAAGAATAAGAGATATTTGCTGATATATATTGTCTGTTTGAATGTTGTGTTTTCCACCATCACGGAGGGGGAGTGCCGGAGAAGGAGAGTGGAACATGTATCCGTTGGGGTCATATACAGGCAGTGTGGGCCAGCCTTGGCGTGCCAAGTCGCGGAATAATGCATTGGTCAGATAGGCAGGACGATGAAAGTCTTCGCGTGTAAAGCGGCTGGTATAATTCACTTTTGCCCAATCAGTCAGTTGTGCATTGATTTTTCCGGTACCGGTATAACGTTTGTAGGTATCTTGGTTGAATTCCATCAATCCTTTTTGATCCATGAAGTTACCGGATATATAATAATTGACTTTGTCATTACCACCACTGAAACTCAGGTTATGTTCTTGTGAGGATGTCCATTCGCGATATATCACATCATACCAGTCTGTATTTGCATTACCGCCGGCATATCCGTCGAGCCAGTATTTATTGTTGGCATCAGCTAGAACTCCGTCGGTAATTTTACCATCTTGATAATCTTTGATGCGTTGCAGGTGTTCTGCATTAAAATAAGCTCCTGCTCCCGAATTGATATTTGCATCGTTGTAGAAAGTGGCAAATGTATATGAATCCATTTGCTTGGGAATTCTTACGGGCTGTCCCCAGCGGAAGTTATTATTATAGTTTATGGTCGTTTTTCCGCTCTTTCCACTTTTGGTGGTTACCAAAATTACACCAAAGGGTGCACGCGAACCATAGATAGAAGCGGCTGCGGCATCTTTCAGGATAGAGATATTTTCAATATCCTGTGGATTGATGGAGTTGATGTCTCCTTCCATGCCGTCAATCAACACTAGCGGACTTGCATCAGAACCATCGCCGATAGTTCCTGTACCGCGGATACTCATGCTCATCTTATTATCCAATGCACCGCTGGTAGTGGTGATTTGTAATCCCGGTACTACACCCTGCAGGGCTTGTACAGCATTTTGTACGGGGCGGGATGCGAGTGCTTCTGAGTCTACGGTACCTACGGAACCGGTCAGGTTGACTTTCTTTTGTGTACCAAAACCTACCACTACTACTTCATCCAAGGTCTTGGTGTCTTCTTGTAGCATGATTTTAAGGACGGATTGTCCGGTATACTTTACTTCTTTCGTAGTATATCCTACAAATGAAATCTGTAGGATACTTCCTTTTTTTACTCCTTCCAGGGTGAATCGTCCGTCAATGTCGGTGGTTGTTCCGTTTGTTGTTCCTTTAACAACAACCGTAGCTCCGATAACAGTTCCCAAGGCATCTTCTACAGTACCTGTAACTTTCCCGTTTTGTTGGGAAATACTTGTTCTAGGCTGATTAGGCATCTGTTCTGCCATACCGGTTACCGGAAAACTTAAGGCTCCGGCTAGCAGAATAAGCTTCATAGCTTGATTTTTCTTTAGCATAATATTAGTTTTTAATTAAGATTAAAAATATTCCTTTCTGAGAAGTTGTTTTGATGGCAGCAAAGTTACAATGAATGAAATAAAGACGTAAAAGAAGTTAATGGTATGAATTGGAGAATTCGGTACTTGCATAAAAGATAATTATAAAAAACGGATATGATGGAATGTGCTCATTATGAGTGTGTAAGCTATACATTATTATATAAGGGCAGAAGGATGGAACGGTAACATTAAAGCTTTTCCTCCGCCGGACTAACGTTTTCTGATTGCCATGTTAGTACGTCCTGCCGCAATGGGATGTACGTCCTACTGTAGTGGAACGTACGTCCTGCTGCAATGGAACATACGTCCTGCTACAGTGGGACGTACTGGTTGTTGGCAGATAAAGCCTTAGTGTGAAGTAAGAAAAAGCTTAGGAGTCCGTTCCGGATTGCCAAGCATGTCTGTTGCTGTCCATTTTCTACATGTTTTCTTTCCATTTATTCCGAATTTGTTAAAAGTAAGTTTGGAATTTAGAGCCTTGTTTTCATTTGATTTGTGTATGTTTGCAAAAGATTCTTGAATTTGATATACTGAATGACATGAAATTGAAAACGATATTTGTACTAGGTCTGGTGGCGGGAATGATGAGTTGCAGCACTCCGGCAGATTATTGTCCCGTTACGGCATCAGGTAATGATTTGGTCTTTCCGGCTTTGGCACAAAGTTGGGATGAAGGCATTCCATTGGGAAACGCCACGGTAGGTGCGTTGGTATGGGAGAAAGATACCGCCTTGCGCTTTTCCTTGGACCGTACCGATTTGTGGGATTTGCGTCCGGCAGATAGTCTGTCGGGGAATAATTATCGCTTTGCATGGGTCAAGGAACATATCCGTAAGGGTGATTATCGGCCTGTGCAGAAGAAATTCGACGAACCCTATGACAGGATGCCTGCTCCTTCCAAAATACCGGGAGCGGCTTTGGAGTTTCCGTTGACGAAACTTGGAAAGCCTGTACAAGTACGTTTGTATCTGGATAATGCTTTGTGTGAAGCTACTTGGGCAAATGGTACTCAAATGCAAACATTTGTTCATGCTACAGAATCGGTGGGGTGGTTTGTTTTTAAAAATCTGACTACGGAGCTGGAGCCTGTGTTGGTGGCTCCTCGATATAGGCAAGAGGGGAGCAGTGCCGAAGCAAGTCCGGTTTCGGGACAGGATTTGCAACGACTGGGATATGAGCAGGGAAGTGTAATCCGTAAAGACAATGAATTGGTGTATCATCAGAAAGGATATGGAGATTTTTCTTACGATGTGGTGGTGAAATGGGAACGGCAGGGAAATACACTGTATGGAACGTGGAGCATTACGTCTTCCTTGAGCGGAGAACAGGCAGAAGAAGAGACGTCGACTGCTATGCTCCGTGGCCTGGCAAAGGACTATAAAGCGCATCTTGATTATTGGGAACATTATTGGGCACAGTCGTCTGTTTCTCTTCCGGACAGTATTTTGCAAAAACAATATTATAATGAGATGTATAAGTTCGGTTCGGCAACTCGTGAAAATTCTTATCCTATTTCTTTGCAGGCTGTATGGACTGCCGATAACGGTAAATTACCACCATGGAAGGGGGATTATCATCACGACCTGAATACACAACTCAGTTATTGGCCTGCGTATGCGGGCAATCACTTGTCTGAGGGGTTGGGATATCTGAATACATTGTGGAATCAGCGTGACACTTACAAACGCTATACTCGCCAATATTTTGAAACAGAGGGTATGAATGTGCCCGGGGTTTGCACCCTGACGGGAGAACCTATGGGAGGATGGATTCAGTATGCCATGTCTCAAACGGCGGGAGCTTGGTTGGCACAGCATTTTTATTTGCACTGGAAATATTCTGCCGATAAGGAGTTCTTGAAAGAAAGAGCTTATCCTTTCTTGAAGGATGTAGCTGTATACATGGAGCAAAATTCGATTGTCGACAGCAAAGGGTTTCGTCGCTTGGAGTTCAGCTCAAGTCCCGAAATTTATGATAATTCATTGCAGGCATGGTTCAAGGATATGACAAATTATGATTTATCGCTGATGCATTTCCTGTTTGGTGCGGGGGCGGAGATGGCAAATGAACTGGGAATAAAGACCGAAGCAGCGCATTGGAATAAATTGAAAAGCCAATTGCCTGATTTTGATTTGGATAATGAGGGAAGCCTTACGTTTGCCAAAGGATTTCCTTATAATGCATCTCATCGTCATTTCTCTCATGCATTGGCCATTCATCCGCTGGGCATCATAGACTGGAGCGACGGCGAAAAGGCGCAACGAATCATTCGTGCCACTTTAAAGAAAATGAATGATTACGGACCGGATTATTGGACCGGATATACATATAGTTGGTTTGCCAATATGCAGGCGCGTGCATTCAACGGTGAAGAAGCAGCAAAAGCATTGAGAACTTTTGCCGAATGCTTCTGCTTGAAAAATACGTTCCATGCCAATGGTGACCAGTCTGCCAGCGGGAAATCGAAGTTCACATATCGCCCTTTTACGCTTGAGGGAAACTTTGCTTTTGCTGCAGGCATACATGAAATGTTATTGCAGAGCCATACGGGAGTGATACGGGTCTTTCCGGCAGTTCCCGAAAGTTGGAAGAATGTATCTTTTAACAACCTGCGGGCCATGGGAGGTTTTCTTGTCTCGGCGGCTCTCAAGGATGGAAAGGTTGTCCGACTGGAAATTTACGCTGAAAAAGGGGGCCGTCTTGCAGTCTTTTCTCCTTTTGAGCATAAAGTGGTGGAATATGATACTCAGCCGGGCAGTCGGATAGACTTAGCAGTGGAATAAATGAAGAAATCGTTTTATATTTGTATTACAAAGAAATAAAGAAGATTATGGATGCATGTGCCGTACACTCTTCCCTTTGGGAGATATTGGAGCAGATAACCGAAAATTTAAAGAGTAAGCGTCTGGCGGATGTGTTTCGCTTTATCTCGTTTTATCCTTCGGAAACGTATGGTCCGCATAAGCATTTGCGCATTGAGATAAACTATGTGAAGAAAGGCTATTGTATTCTTCATTTGGATAATGAAAGCGTGACTTTCAAGGAAGGAGAGATAATGGTCATTACTTCAGACGTCAATCATTTGTTTGAGGCGGGCAGTGAAGGGACAACTTTAATGCAGCTGGAGTTTTTGCCCGAAATATTTTCTAACTTTAACTTGAACTCCCGGGTGGGCAAAGATGCTTCGGTACCTACTTCCGTATTCTTGTTTTCTGAAGAGAACCGGCTGATTAAAATTGTGAATAATGTCCGTATCATGCGGGTAGTGCAGCGCATTGTGAATGAGCTGGAGACAAAAAGTGTGTATTATCAATACTTGGTCGTGATGTACTATGCAGAGTTGCTGGTGCTTATCTATCGCTATATGGATGAAGCTTATTTACCTATCTGTACCAATGACTCGTTGAGAAAAGCCATTGCTTATATCCGGTTGAATTATCATTCGGATATCAATATAAATAAGGTGGCGGAAGAAGTAGGCATCAGTGAACGTTATCTCAGAAACCTGTTTTCACAGTATTTGAATCTTTCTCCGTTGGATTATCTGAATCAGATAAGAATCAATAAAGCGGTGGAACTTTTAAGAAACACGGAAATGTCCATAAAAGAAGTATGCTTTCAGTGTGGTTTTCAGTCACCGCAATACTTTTCACGCATCTTTAAACAACAGATGGGGGTATCTCCGCGCGATGTGGCAAAATAGTACTTCCGTTTTGTATATGTTTTGGTTATATTTTCGCCTTTTTACATAAGTGCAATAGTCCTGAAAAGTTCTTTCTTTTTTTAAAGCAGACTACCTTTGCTGTTACTATAACAGAGTAAAAACAATCTTTTAATAGAACAAAAAAATGAAAGAATGGAACGATGACAAAGAGTTGGTTTCCTTGATAAAGGGAGAACTCTATACGGCAGTTGTCGGAGATATTATGGACAAGATGGGGTATACCCATCAATTCCTGCCGCCTCATATTCGTCCGCTTCGCGATGATATGTTTGTTGCGGGACGTGCCATGACTGTATTGGAGGCCGATGTATATGATAATCAGGGAACAAGCGGGACAAATCCGGTTCTGAAACGCTCTTTCGGTTTGATGCTCGAAGCATTGGATGACTTGAAAGAAGGTGAAATCTATATTTGTTCCGGCTCTTCTCCTTCTTATGCTTTATGGGGAGAGTTGATGAGTGCGCGCGCTATGCAGTGTAAAGCTGCCGGTGCGGTGGTGAATGGTTACTCTCGCGATACGAAAGGAATTCTGGCTTTAAATTTTCCTTGTTTTTCTTACGGTCCTTATGCTCAGGATCAGGCTCCGCGCGGAAAGGTGATTGACTATCGTGTACCTATCGAAATTGAAGGCGTGTTGGTAAACGATGGTGATATGCTGGTGGGAGATATTGACGGTGTATGTGTGGTGCCGCGTCAAATAGAAGAAGAGGTGTTTACTCGTGCTTTGGAGAAAGCGCGTGGCGAACGCATTGTCTTGAAGAAGATACAGGAAGGCATGAAAGCCCGGGATGCATTTGATAAATTTGGTATTATGTAATTTATAAAGCAGGAAAAGATGAAAATAACAGATGTAAAAGTATGGTTGGTGCAAGGCATCAAGTACAATTGGACTTTGTTGAAGATATATACGGACGAAGGTTATACAGGTGTAGGCGAGGCTACCAACTGGCCGGGAAGCCCCATCGTATACGAGGCGGCAAAACATATAGGCAGTCGCATTATCGGACTTGACCCGATGAAGACGGATTTTATCTGGACAAAACTTTATCGTGACTTAAACTGGGTAGGACCCTATGGTGCCAGTATGTGTGCCATTAGTGGCATTGATATGGCATTGCTTGATTTGAAAGGAAAGGTATTGGGCGTGCCGTGTTATGAGCTTTTGGGAGGAGCTTACCGTAAGGATATTCTTTTGTATGCCAATTACTGGTTTACGAAGGGGGGGCACAATGAAGCTGATTATGCAGAACAGGCACGTGCGGTGAAGGCTGCCGGATTTACGGGATTGAAGTTTGATCCGTTTGCACATACCAATTATTTCTATGGTGAAGATTTGGCATCCAATCTGACACTGACTCCTGCACAACAGGACTTGGCGTTCAATGTTTCAAAGGCTGTTCGTGAGGCAGTGGGGCCGGAGGTGGATATCATGATTGAAACTCATGCCATGCTTAATTACCGCATTGCCGTGAAGATGGCAGAGCGTTTGGCAACATTGGATATTGCCTGGTATGAGGAACCGGCAGGTCCGGAAAGTTCTCAAACATTGCGTGCCATGCGTGAACGTATACCTTCGGATGTTGCTATTTGTGTGGGTGAGCGTCATTATACTCGTTTTGGCATTCGCTCATTGCTCGAAAAACATGTATGTGATATCATCATGCCGGATATTACTCGGTGTGGAGGTCCGTCGGAGATGAAACGAATGGCTACTATGGCCGAGGCTTATCAGGTTTTGTTGGCTCCTCATAATCCCAATGGTCCTTTATCTACTCTTGCTTCATCGCATGTATGTGCTTCCGTTCCCAATTTCTTCCGTCAGGAGTTTATGTTCAATGATGTTCCCTGGAGAGATACTGTGATTGACCATCCCATTGCCGATATGGTTTATGACGGGCATTTACATTTGTCGGATCGCCCGGGGTTGGGAGTCGATTTGGTGGAAGAAGAGATGGAAAAGCATCCGGGTATTACAAGTAATCCTCCTGAGAACTTTTATATTTAATGCGTATGCCGTTTCAAATAGACTTAATAGGAAAAGTGGTCCTGATAACCGGAGTGTCCTCTGGTATCGGACTGGGCACCGCACATGAGTTTGCCCGTGCAGGGGCTTGTGTGGCAGGATGTGCGCGTAAACCGGAAAGTGACGATAGCGTTTCGGCATTTTTGCAAGCTGTGGAAGGAGAGGGTTGCAAGGCACTCTATGTCCAGGCAGATGTCACACAGGAAGAGGAATTGGAAAAGCTGGTGCAAGAGGTGATAGCCACTTTCGGGCGGCTGGATATTGTTGTTTCCAATGCCGGAATGAATGTATTTGAAGGTGCGGCGGAATGTTCGGAAAGCCGGTGGGCGTACAATCTGGATTTGAACTTGGCTTCCCATTGGCGTTTGGCCAGGATTGCCAAACCTTATTTGGAACAAAGCGGCAATGGGGTTATCTTATTGATGACTTCCAATCATGCTTTTTGCTCCATTCCGGGATGTTTCCCTTATAACGTTACAAAGACAGCTATCACCGGGCTTGTCCGGAGTCTGACCATAGAGTGGGGACCGAAGATACGGACAGTCGGCGTAGCGCCCGGATTTATAGATACGGCGGGAAACGATACTTGGTTCAATTCGTTTCCGGATGCTATGGCCGAACGTCAACGTACGATTAATCTTCATCCGGTAAAAAAAATCGGTACGGTAGAAGAAGTCGGCGCACTATGTGTTTATCTTGCTTCTCCCATGGCAGGGTTTATAAGCGGGACAACCATTTTGATGGATGGTGGACGATCGGCATTGATGCAAGATTCTTAAAATGAGTTTTCAATTGGTATTTTAAAATATATGATGATGAATGCAACTCTATTACATCGTTGTTATAATCGGACCGGTGAGGCTGCTACATGGATGCCCGGTTTGGAATGTTTGTTATGGGTAGACATTGATAATGGAATTTTATATCAATATACTCCTGACGAAGGTACGGTGAAAGAGCATACTTTTCCGGAAATGATAACTTCCGTTATTCCGTGGAAGGGGCACGGGGATGAAGTGCTTCTGGCAATGAAAAATCGTTTTATTGCTTATGATTTGGAGAAAAAGACTTATAAAACACTGATAGAATTTCCATGTCTGCATCCGCAGTGGCGTACCAATGATTGCAAGGCATCACCGGAGGGACGCATTTGGTGTGGAGTGATGCATTGCAGCGAACATAATGGCAACGGAAGTCTGTATTGTGTAGATAATGATTTATCTTTGACGCCTGTTTTGGGACAACAAAGCATTCCTAATGGAATTGTTTGGAACCGGAAAGGAGACCGTATGTATTATGTTGATTCCGGCAGAAGGTGTATTGAAGAGTATGCTTATGATTATTTGACCGGGGCTATTTATTTTATCCGTACTGCAGTACAGGTTCCCGTGGAATATGGAGTGCCGGATGGAATGACCATTGATGCCAACGGACTTTTGTGGGTGGCTCATTGGGGAGGATTCGGTGTGTACGTTTGGAGTCCGTCAACCGGGCAGCTTGTCGATAAAATAGAAGTTCCGGTTCCTAATGTAGCTTCGTGTACTTTTGGGGGCAAGGAGCGTAATCGGTTATTTATTACAACGGCTGTAGATGGCTTGTCGGAAGCTGAGATACAGGCTTATCCTTTGAGTGGAAGTTTGTTTGTGGCCGATGTACCCGGTGTTGTTTCCGGAGAGAATCATTATCCGTTTATAATCCGTTAAGAAAATGGCAATATGAATATATCAACAATTGATTTAATAGTCTTTATCGCCTACTGCTTGCTTATTTTGTTGGTAGGACTCTTCGTTTCGCGTAGAGGCAAAGGAGAGACACAAGATGCCAGTAACTATTTTTTAGCCGGCAGAGGCTTGGCTTGGTGGGCAATAGGGGCTTCTATTATTGCATCCAATATCTCGGCAGAACAGTTTGTCGGCATGTCGGGCTCCGGTTATGCCATCGGGCTGGCCATGGCGACGTATGAATGGATTGCGGCATTGGGGCTGCTGATTGTGGCTAAGTTTTTTATTCCTATTTTCCTGGAGAAGAAAATCTTTACGATGCCACAATTTTTGGAGGAACGCTTTGACCGCCGGGTGAAGACTGTAATGGCTTTTTTCTGGTTGGCGGTATTCATATTCATCAATTTAACTTCCATTCTTTATTTAGGAGCGTTGACGATTGAGAATGTTATGGGAGTTCCTATGTTGGCAGGGATAATAGGACTGGCGGCCTTTGCCGGAATTTATTCCATTTATGGAGGATTGAAAGCCGTGGCATTGACCGATGTTATTCAGGTTGTGTTTTTGATAGGCGGTGGATTGATAACAACTTACATTGCGCTCGATATGCTTGGCAATGGGGAAGGTGCTATTTCCGGATTTACTAATCTTTGTCATCAGGCGGAAGATAAATTCCATCTTATACTTGATAAATCACATCCCGGGTATATGGATCTTCCCGGGGTATCGGTTATCATAGGAGGGTTATGGGTTGCCAATTTATATTATTGGGGATGCAATCAGTATATCATTCAGCGTGCGTTGGCTGCCAAATCGGTAAGTGAGGCGCAAAATGGTATGTTGTTTGCCGGTTTCATCAAATTGTTGATTCCGTTGCTGGTCGTTATTCCGGGCATTGCGGCATTTGCTTTGGATGCTCCTTTGGAAAAATCGGATGAGGCTTATCCTTGGCTGCTGAGCAACCTGTTGCCTGTGGGAGTAAAAGGGATTGCATTTGCTGCTCTTACGGCAGCGATTGTCAGTTCGCTGGCATCGATGATGAACAGTATTTCCACCATTTTTACAATGGATATCTATCGTTCCTATCTTCGTCCCAAAGCCAGGCAGAGTGAGTTGGTGCGTACAGGGCGTTGGGCGAGTTTTATTTCGTTGTTGATAGCGGTGTGCATTGCTCCTTTGCTTTCGGGATTGGATCAGGCATTTCATTATATTCAGGAATTTACAGGTTTTGTGAGTCCCGGTGCATTGGCGATTTTTCTTGCCGGCTTCTTTTATCGGAGAGCAACGGCAAATGGAGCGCTTTCGGCGGCATTGGGTTCATTTGTGTTCTCTACTTTACTGAAAGTTCTTTGTCCGGCTTTGCCTTGGATGGATAGAATGGGAATCGTCTTCTTGTTGTGTTGCGGTCTTATTATTTTGTTGGGCAACCGTAGTCGGTCATTGGAACAATGCTCCACTATTCATGCTTCATTATTTCATACAAGTAAGTTGTTTAATATTTTTTCTTGCATCATCATTGCCATTCTGATTGGTTTCTATTGGCTTTGGTGGTAAAGGAATGCTAACTTTATTCATATAATTATGATAACGATAAAACAGACTTTATTAATAGCAGGTGTCTGCCTGCTTTCATATTCTTCTTTGAATGCGGCATCCGGTGCCGTCTGTTCGGGACGAACTTATATATTACCTTCACGGTTGGAAGGAGTGCGGCAACCTGTCATGTCATTAAGTGGAACGTGGTCATTTAAGTACTCTCCAAAAAGTCGGTGGACTACTATTCAGGTACCCGGCGAAGCGGCTATGCAGGGGTTTGCCATCGAACATGATAAACCGTTCTTTTATAAGAAGACATTTACCATACCTGCCGACTATGCGGGAAAGCAAATTATTTTGCGCTTCGATGGTGTATACAGTCATGCAAAGTTGAGTGTAAATGGTAAGTTTGTCCGTGAGCATCATGGTGGTTTTACCCGTTGGGAAACTGATATTACTTCGCTGGTACGCGTAGGGAAGAAGAACGAAATCCAATTGGAAGTAGAAGACCGTTTAGACGAAATTTCTTATGCTTCAGGATACGCACATCATCCTATCGGCGGCATACTCCGTGATGTCACACTGTTCGCTTTGCCTGAATCTCATTTGTATGATGTGAGTGTGGAAACACATTTGGATTCACTTTATAAAGATGCCGAGTTGCGCTTTGATTGTGAGTTTATCGGTAAAGAAGGTGCGGAAGCAAGATTGGAGTTGAAGGATAAAGAAGGGAGAAATGTACAGTTGCCGCAAAGTCGTTTTAAGTTGGCGAAGGGGAAAAACACGTTCTTATTGCCTGTGGCAAACCCATTGAAGTGGGATGCGGAACATCCTAATTTATATACGTTGGAAGTGGCTGTATACAGAGATAACAAGGAACTTTCCCGTTTTGACCGCCGCATCGGTTTCCGGGAAGTGGAGATTGTGAAGGATCGTATGTTGGTAAACGGTCGTCAGGTGAAATTGCGTGGAGCTTGTCGTCATGATATACATCCTACATTAGGACGAACCACTACTGCCGACTTGGATAGTCTGGATGTATTGCTCTTTAAGCAATCTAATATGAACTTTGTCCGTACTTCCCATTATCCTCCTTCGGAACGCTTCTTGGAGTTTTGTAACCGTTATGGCATCTATGTGGAAAGTGAGACGGCTGTTTGCTTTGTTGATACTTATCGGCAGAAGAATTATGCTCCGGGTAATACACAGAGTGATTCGGCTTATACCGACCGTTATTTGGGACAATGTCAGGAAATGGTGAAAGCTTTCCGTTCTCATCCTTCTGTCTTGTTTTGGAGTATCGGTAACGAAAGTGTTTATGGTACAAATTTCCAACTTTGCTGGGATTGGGTGAAGGCTACGGATACCACGCGTCCTGTTATTTTCAGTTATCCCGGTTCGGCAGTGGAAAAGAAAGCTAAAATATTTGATATCCTCAGTATGCACTATCAGAATGTATATGGCAATATCAATCAATGGGGGATGTCTACCCGTAATTTTCAGGGGCATGGTATACCTGCATTATATGATGAGTGGGCTCATCCGGCATGTTACACCTATGCCACTCTGCAGACCGATCCTAATATCCGTGAATTCTGGGGGAAATCTATTGATATGATGTGGGATGGCTTGTACAATGCGCCGGGCGGATTGGGAGGAGCTATCTGGGGGTATGTGGATGAAGTGTTTGCATTGCCTCAGCCCAAGGTTGGAACCGCATTCTGGAAAGAGTTTGCCCGTACTGCCAAACCTGAAAATTATCAAGGGAACTGTGTCGGATACGGAGAATGGGGAATTGTAGATGTATGGAGACGTCCGAAACCGGAATTTTGGTCTACCAAGAAAGCGTATTCACCTGTGCGTTTACTGGCAGATGACAATCTTTCTTTTACTGCCGGACAACCACTGATGTTGACTGTATACAATCGTTTTGACCATACCAACTTGAATGAGATAAAAGCTTTTTATACTTATAAAGGTATGAAAAAAGCTTTAAAGCTAGGATTTGTAGAACCGCATCAGAAAGGACTTTTGACTATTCCTGCCGAGCAATGGGAAGAGGGTGAGAAATTATTGGTAGAGTTCGTTACTTCAGAAGGAGATTTGATTGATGCTTATCGTCCTGTGTTGGGAGTGGAAAAGGTGGACTATCCTGCTGTGATTGACGGAGAAAAACTGATTGTAACCGATAATGGTGATAAACTGATGATAAGAGGAGAGGGTTTTGAAATACCTTTCGATAAGGCTACAGGATTGATTGTCAATGCTAAAGCCGGCGAACAAGTGATCATAGAAAAAGGTCCGTTCCTTAATCTTTATGTGAACCTGAATCATTTGACGGGTGCAGAGGTTCGTAAAATGGCCAATCATTTTACGATTTCAGATTCGGACTGGAAAAAAACATCATTCAGTTACACTGAGAAAGAAAACGGAACAGTCAAAGTAGCGCTTGTCGGCAGTTACCGGGGCGTTGTAGCAGAGTTTGATATATTGATATCTCCTAAAGGAGAGTTGTCGGTTAATTATCAAACTTCCGGTGTACCCAATGGTTTCTTACGTGAGACAGGTTTGTCTTTCTATTTGTCGGATGCTATCCAGCACTTGGATTGGAAGCGTAAAGGGTATTGGAATTATTATCCGGAAGGTGAGTTTGCCGGAAATGAAGGTCGTACGTCCCTTTATCAGTCCAGACAGGCTGCATACGGCGAACAACCGGTTCAAGCTTGGCAGGCTGATACGCACAACTATTATTATTGGGCAGATGCCGGTGCCAATTGTAAGCAGCCGCTTACACAAATGGCAAAAGGTATGAAAGAGAATATTTACTATTATTCACTTTCTACGGAAACAGATTCAAAACATCGGGTATCGGTGGTTTCAGAAGACGCTTCGGTGGCTTGCCGGATAAACAAACGTGCCGACGAGCAATTGATTTTATACACAAATAATCGTTGGGATTATCCTGAGATAGCATGGGGAAATTATTGTAAGACATTGGAAGCTCTGCCCTGCTATGGACAGATAAATCTGAGAATGAAATAATCAAATAAAAGAAGTGTGTGTCATTCTATGATGAAGATTAATATAACAAAAAGATTGAACCGTTTCCTGGCAGTAGCCGGAGCAATGCTTATAGGGGCATTGCCGGCACTTGCCCAGGAAAGTTCATTGACAAGGGTCGCAGCTAATGATTGTGGTGTACCCGGTGCACAGCCTTTTTTGGTAAAAGGAGAGAATTATACGATGCCTTCGGAGGTGAAAGGCAGTAAGGAAGCTATAACCTGCAATTTCGGTGGAAAAGTGATTTATGCTTTTAATCAGTTAGATATTCATGCCGACTATCAGTTGGAAGTGGTTTATCTGGCTGACCATGAACGTAAACAACGCATTGTCGTAGATGGAAATGAAATCCAAAATGTAACGTTGGAAGCCGGAAAGGAGCAAAGATATTTGTTGGACTTACCACGTAAAGCTTATGCTTACAGCCAGTTGGTATTGGTGTTTGAAGTTGCCGGGAAAGGTGCAAATGCCATTGTATCCGAATTGAATCTTTATTCCTCCAATTCTAAAGCTCCGGTTCCTTTTAAAGGAAAAGAGAAAGAGGCATTGGGAAATGTGCTGACTTATCATATTGATACGGATGTGGATGTTGAAAAAGTATTGCCGGTTTATACGGTTCTTCCCAAAAGCGTTACGGGTACTTACCGGCCTGTTTTGTCTTTGAATGGAACATGGCAGTTTAATCCTCAGCCTGAAAAAGAGTTTTATAAACACTCGGATTCTTCCGGCTGGAAGTCTGTTATTGTTCCCGGTCAGTGGTCGATGCAGGGATTTAAGGTAGACTCGATGGCGTATGCAGGTTATCGTAAGTCGTTTGTTTTGCCGGAAGATTGGAAAGATAAGAATGTCAAATTACGTTTTGACGGAGTGCATAGTGAATACTATGTTTATCTAAATGGGGTAAAAGCAGGTTATCATTTAGGGGGGATGACTGTATATGAAATAGATGTGACCAAGCATTTAAAACCGGGTGTTAATGAGTTGGCACTTGCTGTGAGAAGTGAGTCTTTGGCTGATATGCTGGGCAGTCTGACTCAGTATGCTGCTCATCAGTTGGGAGGTATTACCAGAAAGGTGACACTGATGGCTGTTCCTCAAACTCATGTGTCGGATGTGCGTATTGTGACAGATTTGGACAGTGAGTATCGGAATGCGGCTCTGAAGATAGAGACTGCTGTAGTGAATAAGGCAACTTACGCACAGAATGGATTGACATTGCGATTGTCTGTCAATGGTTTGCCTAATGTCATAGAGCAGCGTCTTCCGAAACTGGCTGTCGGAGAGGTTTGGAAGGGGATTCTTTCGGATACCGTTACCGCTCCGCTGTTATGGAATAATGAACAGCCTCATCTTTATACGTTGAGAATGGAACTTTGTTTAAATGACGAAGTGATAGAAACCGTGGAGAAACGTTTTGGCTTTCGTGAGATAGAAGTCCGTGGAAACGAGTTGTTTGTAAACGGACGCGCCGTTAAGTTGCGGGGGGTATGCCGGCATGAGATGCACCCTTTGACGGGGCGTGTCGTGGATGCAATGTGGCAACGAAAGGATATTGAACTTTATCGTGCCGCCAATTGTAATTTTGTCCGTACTTCACATTATCCTCCTTGTGAGGAAATGCTGGATATCTGTGATGAACTGGGAATGTTTGTCGAAGTAGAATCTCCGGTTTGCTGGGTGGGACATCATGCCAATGAAAATTGGAAAACACTCAATTATCAGGATAGCCAATACTATCCTTATATACTCCAGGCGAATATGGAGACGATTCATTTTTATCGTAATCATCCTTCTGTCTTGTTTTGGTCTATGGCCAATGAGTCTTATTGGAATAAAGAATTTGCCCAAATACAAGAATATGTGTATAAAGCTGATTCTACTCGTCCGCATACGTTTCACGACCAGGCGTATGGAGGCTTTAATAATCAGGGAAGTACGGCTCCTATTGCAAATATTCATTATCCCGGACCTGATGGCTATAAGGTAGCTGCAAAGAGCAATCGCCCCATGGTTTATGGAGAGTATTGCCACTTGAATGTTTATAATCGTAGTGAACTGGTGACCGACCCGGGCATACGCAGTGATTGGGCATTGGCCTTGGCTCCCACATGGGAAAATATGTATCAGACCCGAGGCGTGTTGGGCGGTTCTATTTGGTCGGGCATTGATGATATCTTCCAATTGCCTGACGGGAATGCTGTCGGGTATGGAGCTTGGGGACCTATCGACGGCTGGCGTCGTCCCAAACCGGAATACTGGGATATGAAGAAAATTTATAGTCCGGTCAAAGTACTTACCGAAGCTCTTTCCCCAGCCAATGAATTGGTTGTGGATGTGGAGAACAGATATACTTATCTGAATATGGATGAGATAAAGATTGCTTGGCAATATGGCAAGGAGAAGGGAACGGTTTCTGCTTCCATTCCTCCTTCGGGAGATGGGAAGATACGGATTCCAATAGCCAACCCCGATAAGGCAAACGAGCTTTATTTGTCGTTTACTGATCCTCGTGGATTTGTTGTTGATGAATATCTGATACCGGTAGGAGAACAAAAACAAAATGAGTTGCCTCAATGGTTGTCGCAGCCGACTAAGCTGAAAGTCGGTAAAAAAGCTTATGTAATCAGTGGAAAGAACTTCAGCTGTGAAATCAGCAGATTGAATGGGCAGATTTTGTCTCTGAAGAAGGCAGGAAAAGAAGTATTGAAAGGAGGTCCGTGGTTGATGGCACTTCCGTTGACCGGAGGTGGATGCTATCCCAATCATAATGCCAATACACCTGTTTATAACGATTTATGTTCAGACTGGAAGGCAGTGGAAGTAAAGGCGCATAAGGAAGAAAGTAATGTGATAGTAACTGTAACAGGAAGCTATAAGGAGTTTGAAGGCAGTTATCGTTTGACGGTTAATGCGAATGGTGAATTGGCAGTTGAGTATCAATTTAAAGCTTTGCAGAACGTCAATCCGAGACAATGGGGCTTGGTCTTCGAAGCACCGCAAGACTATGACCGGACGTTTTGGCGTCGTAAGGGAATGTGGAGTGTGTATCCTGATGACCACATTAGCCGCCCGACAGGTACTGCCGATTTATTCTATCAGGGTCTTCCTGTACAAACAAATCCGCGAATACAACCTTCGTGGTCGTGGAGCAAGGATTTTAATGAATTGGGCAGCAATGACTTTCGGGCTACCCGCCGAAATATTTGGTATGCAGGATTGTGTGACGGAAACGGGCATAAAGTAACGGCTTGTTCAAATGGCGAGCAGCATTGGCGTTCTTGGCTGGGAAAAGATAGAATCTGTTTTCTTGTTGCCGACTTTGTGACTGCCGGCAACGAAATGTTTTTGGATGGATATTATGCTCCTTATCGTAAACCGATTAAAAGCAATGATATAATAAAAGGTAAAGTGAAATTAAGAGTGGAATAAAACAGTATATTTAGTACCTTATATTGATAGAGTTTTATTTATTAGTTCCGTTTTGTACAACTCTTCTTTCCGGCAAGTTGAATTTGGAAAGAAGAGTTGTTTTTATCTTTGTACTTTACAATAATCAGCTTATTAATGTCGTATTATGAAAGAATCAAGTAAACTCTTTGTCTTGTTTTTCTTCCTTTGTTCTTTGATGTTTATGGGGTGTAGTCCTATACAAAAGGAGAAACATACTTTTTCTATTGGTGATAAAACATTTTTGTTGGATGGCAAGCCCTTTCTGATAAAAGCAGCCGAGATGCATTATACCCGTATTCCTGCCGAGTATTGGGAACATCGTATACAGATGTGTAAGGCACTTGGCATGAATACCATTTGTATTTATGCTTTTTGGAACATACACGAACAAAAAGAGGGCGAGTTTGATTTTAAAGGGCAGAATGACATTGCTGCATTTTGCCGTTTGGCACAGAAACATGGAATGTACATCATGTTGCGTCCCGGTCCTTATGTCTGTTCGGAATGGGAAATGGGCGGATTGCCTTGGTGGTTGTTGAAAAAGAAAGATATCAAGCTCCGCACCAATGATGCCTATTTCCTTGAAAGGACAAAACTCTTTATGAATGAGATTGGTAAGGAATTGGCGGATTTGCAGGTGAGCCGCGGAGGAAATATCATTATGGTACAGGTGGAAAATGAATACGGAGCCTATGCTACCGACAAAGAATATATAGCCAATATACGTGATATAGTCAAAGGAGCCGGTTTTACCGATGTACCTCTGTTTCAGTGTGACTGGAGTTCTACTTTTCAGCGTAATGGATTGGATGATTTGGTTTGGACAATTAATTTCGGAACAGGAGCCAATATTGATGCACAGTTTAAGAAGTTGCAAGAAGCTCGTCCGAATGCACCTTTGATGTGTAGCGAGTTTTGGAGCGGATGGTTCGACCATTGGGGGCGCAAACACGAAACCCGTGATGCCGAAACAATGGTTTCGGGTATTAAAGATATGCTTGACCGCCATATCTCTTTTTCTCTGTATATGACGCATGGAGGAACTACTTTTGGACATTGGGGAGGAGCAAATAGTCCTGCTTATTCTGCCATGTGCAGTTCTTATGATTATGATGCTCCCATCAGTGAAGCGGGTTGGGCGACTCCTAAATATTATAAGTTGCGGGAGATGATGATGCAGTATGCCGACTCTGCACAAGTGATACCCGATGTTCCGGCTGCCTATCCGGTAATTGAGATTCCCGAATTTGAACTGAAGGAAGTGGCTCCGTTATTTGACAATCTGCCCGAGCCGAAGCTTTCAGAGGATATCAAACCGATGGAACAGTTCGACCAAGGTTGGGGAACGATTTTATATCGCACTTCTTTGCCGGAAGTGAAAGAAGGCACTACTCTGTTAATAGACGAAGTACACGATTGGGCACAAGTATATGCCGATGGTAAATTGTTGGGACGTCTGGATCGCAGACGAGGACAGAATTCATTGGTGCTTCCTTCGTTGCAGAAAGGTACCCGACTTGATATTCTGGTTGAAGCGATGGGGCGTGTTAATTTTGATGTGGCTATCCATGACCGTAAAGGAATTACGAACAAGGTCGAATTGCTGACCGAGACTGATAAGAAGGAATTAAAGAATTGGGAAGTTTATAGTTTCCCGGTTGATTACGACTTTGCAGAGTCAAAGAAATATGCGGAAGGTGAAAAACTTGATGCACCTGCCTACTATCGTGCAACATTTGAGTTAGACCGGGTAGGAGATGTCTTTCTGGATATGCAAACGTGGGGAAAAGGAATGGTTTGGGTTAATGGAAAGGCAATGGGACGTTTTTGGAAAATCGGACCGCAACAAACTTTGTTCATGCCCGGCTGTTGGCTGAAGAAAGGTAAGAATGAAATTATTGTTCTTGATTTGCTGGGACCTGAGAAAGCGACGGTATCGGGATTAAAGAAACCTATTCTTGATATGTTACGTGCTGAGGCTCCCGCCACCCATCGCACTAAAGGGCAAAATCTTAATCTAAAGGGTGAGAAGTCGGTTGCTGTTGGCGAATTGACAGCAGGCAACGGTTGGCAGGAAGTTAAATTCGGAAAAACTGTTGCAGGACGTTATTTCTGTCTGGAGGCATTGAGTGCACAAGATGGAAAAGACAATGCTGCCGTAGCCGAGTTCTATTTGTTGGATGAAAATGGCAAGCCGCTTCCCCGTCAGCATTGGAAGATTGAATATGCCGATAGTGAAAGCACAAGTTGGGGCAACTTTACTGCCGATAAAATATATGACTTGCAGGAATCTACCTATTGGAGTACTCGTGATGGGGATAAATATCCTCACCGGTTTGTAATAAACTTGGGAGAAGACGTAAAAGTATCCGGTTTCCGTTATCTGCCGCGTGCTGAAGAGTCGTATCCGGGTATGATAAAGAAGTATAAGGCTTATGTAAAGAGTACCCCTTTTAATTTCTGATCCTTTTTTAGAGTTTTTATAATACAATCTTAGTTCTAAAAGTAATAGTCTGCAATTGGGACTATTGCAACTCCTCCTATCTCGCAGAAACGCCTGTAATGAGAATGCTTCTGTGAATAGGAGGAGTATCTGTTCACACATGCTTTCTGACGGTCAGTATTATTCCTCCATTCTGATTCTGTTTCCCGGCTTGCGTGCAGTGTCTGCGATAGTATGTACTTCGGCTTCTACTTTACCTTTTACAAATTCAGGAATATTATATGAGAACATGAAGCGTGAGTAGAAATCAGGGTCTTCTTGCGGGAGGACAAAAGGTTTTCCTGTTTTTCCGTTTTCATCAATATGTACCAGATATGGACGTGTATAAAGACCGTCAATGCGCCGGCTGCTGAAAACAAGCCAACGGCTGTTGCTGCTCCATGAATGATAGCTTTCCACATCATCACTGTTTACTTCATCCATACGGTGCATGACACCCGAATCCAAATCTATTCTATATAAATCTGCATCTTTGTGCCAAATGGAAAAGTTTCCATATTCGGATAACGTGAAAACGAGCTGTTTTCCATCGGGAGAAACCCGGGGGAAGGAGGCACTTTTGTGTTCTGCTCCGGTTATCTGGACGGTGGCTTGTTCGCTGCTGTAAAGTGTATCTACCTGATGACCGAAACGTCGGGTTTCAGGGTCGAAGCTGATAGAACAAAGACTGTATTTCACTGATTTGAAGTCTTTGGGAATTTCCTTGGCTTGTGCCGAGCAAAAATAAAGTGTTTTTCCGTCCGGTGAGAAAGTGGGGAAAGTTTCAAAAGCTTTATCGGAGAATATCAGTGAGTCGGTCACTACTTCATGCTTATTTACATCGTATACCACCACGTCTGAAGATAAATCATAGACTTCAATCCGGTTTTTATCGTTCATGTGGAAAGCCTGGCGGGTATTGTTGACGGAGAAAGCCACAAAATTGCCCGAAGGATGCCATGACGGATAAACCAATGATTGTACCTTTTCACCGGCTTTTGTATCCAGTTTTTCTACGCTTTTTCCATTTATAATGTAAGTACCCGGCAGTTCGGCACGCATGTGGAACAGCATTTTTTCCGGGTCTTGCCGGCAGAAGGAATGGCAGTTCATACAGTTATGGTTGGTCAGGCTGTTTTCGATGATAGGGGTTTGTTCATAATCGGTGATATGACGTTGGTAGATTCCCATTTTATTCCACAGTTCATATCCCGGTTCTATCAATCGGTAGACCAGATATTCGTCTATCGGGTCGGCAGATACATGCCACAGAAAAGTGGGGTAGCTTTGCCATTCGTTCTTTTCTCTTCGATAGACTTTTACATCAATATCTTTTCCAATGGCTTTGTCCAGTAATTTGTTCCATTCTTTTTCCGGAAAGAGAAATTGCCCGTCGGTGGAAGCTGCCGTTATCATCTTTTCATTGCCGCAGCTGAGCACGGCTATTGCTTCGTCTCCCGGCTCCGACAATCGGAAGCGTAAGGGAGCGATATGTGGGGGAATGGTGACATCGGCGTAATCGGGAAAGATAGACGGCAGTTCGTCCAGTGTTACATCGGCAACCGGTTCTTTAGTTGTGCCGGTGCAAGCCATGCAACAGATACAAAGCAAAAATATGTGGAATAAGATAGCGTTCTTCATGGTTGTTTCATTTTTTGAACATATAATAATACCAGTATGTATTACCGAAACCGGTATGTAGTTTGTTGGGCAATGCAGCACTTCCTCTATTCTGAAGTACCGTTTGCTTGAAGGTACGGAAACGTTCTGCCACTTGTGGAGTCACTCCCAATCGAGTCCACGCTGCTGTGTCTCCTTCGTGGGCAAGAATGATGGCTTCTTGGAAACTTACCGGCATAGGCGACAGTCCTTTGGCATTATGATAAGTCTCTATAAGTTGGTTAAACGGAATAATGTCTTTATTCATTAGACAGAATATGCCCAAGTATTCGAATGCTGTTTTACATTCGGGGTTAGAAGCGATGATTTGGAGCAAATCGTAGGGAACTCCTTCTATCTGGGCCAAGCCGTCGGTCTTGGCAATGCAGCGTCGTTTGAATCCCAATTCAGGGTCCTTGTCAATGGCTTCATCATTGTTCAGGAATCGTTTTAAAGCAACTGCCTGTTCTTTATAAGCATGCGTGTCTTCCAGCATGCTGATGTATTTTCCGGCAACGGCATGATTGCCATAAATCAAATTTGTCTTCACCAGTCTGGTTAGCAGACGGGGATTTACAGTCCATTCGGAAGAAATCATTCCTTCGAAAGCCATTCGTTGGGCAAGGGCCACATTTCCCATTGCATAATAAACATCACTTAATAAGGTGGAAGCTGTGGTGGAACGATTCCATGCAATCCATAAACCGTCTGCTCCTACTTGTTTGAGCGATAATGCTTTGTCGGCCAAAATACCTTTTTGTGCCAATGCCAGATTTTGGAAACAGGCGTGCATGGCGTTTTTATCGGAACGAAGGGGAGCAGAAAGGAGTTTGTCCCATTGTTCGGTTCTGGCGTAATAATCGAGCTCTTTTACTAAGTACAATGTGGGGGAGTTGTATGCCTTTGTTTCGTTGTGCAGGAACCATCCTGCCAGGATAATCTGAAGAATAGGAGAGGTATAGGTCATCCATTTCTTTTTAAATCCTTTGAATTTTCCGCATAGGCAGGCTAGTATGAATATGAGTAATAATGCTCCCCATGCATAATAAATGATAGGTTGCAATGCCAATCGGGGATTGAAATAAGCATCAGGCGAGAATACAATGCGCGCTTCTCCTCCCAATCCTGTCTGATACCACCAACAAGCGGGAAAAATACCCAAAGGAAGTAAGAGGAGGGAGTACCATTTGAAAGATGATTTAGTGTAGAATTCATAGAAAATAGCACAGAGTATGACCGCTTCGAATGCCGGACCTGCAAAGTAGAACAGCAGCCATGAGGCGATGGCCATGAATGGAATCCGAATAAAGGGGGAACGGATGCGGATGTATAAATTGAGTATCCACACTACTGATGCGTAAGCAAGAATACCTTCCAGATGATGATTGAAATCCATATCGGCCAATAATAGCAGGATGCCCGGCATCAGATAAGCCAATGGCATTTCCAGGTTGGGAGACAGCTTTCGCCAGATGTTCTGCACACCGATGCCGATGCAGAGAAACAGACTGGTCATAATCAGCGGTCCGATATGCGGATGGATGAAATATTGAATAAGAAAAGAAGCGATGTATTCTGAAATTCCTCCGGGATGGGAAAAGAGTTGGAGGGCGTAGTCTTGGTTAAAACGGAACAGACGAAATTGTTCGATATAAAAATAGTGGAATGCAAGTTGCCGTTCTAAATAAAAAAATAAAAGCAGACTTATACCTAGCCAACTTATTATATTAATTATAGTGCTTTTCTTCATCAATGAGTTTCATTTATTCTGAAAGTGTCAGATTACATTAAATAAGGGAGGATGTGTCAAAACCTCTGAAAAGTTCTGATACATCCTCCCACTAAATGTTTTTTTAATATTTGTTGATAGCCTCTTTAGCCTTAGTGACAACCGTAGCAGCCGGAATCTCTTCCAGACTGAATTCATCGAATGCCTTTAATATTTTGTCAATCTTCTTGATTGCTGATTTATTTCCTTTCTTTTCGAACTCTTCCTTTAAGATGCGGATTTTTTCGTAAGATTGGATACCTTCAATCAAACGTTCGAAACGGATGGATGAACGTCCTTCGGGATAAATCATATAAGTGTCTCCGGCAGCCCATGCTGTGAAACGGCTGTCTTGCAAAGGATTTTTAACCCAACTGTTTAAAGCCCAACGGAGATAACCGTCCAAATTCTCTTTGGCAGCAAACCAACCTAACCATTCTGCTTCAGCCGGTGCACTGAAAGTGAAAGTATTCGGGCGGGGTTCGGTACAACAAGTATAATATGTAGTAACCTGTCCGGCTTCTTTGCGTGATTTAATCACTTCGGCAGGGAATTTCTCGCCTATGGCGATACAATAGTCATGTAATTCTTTCACTAATTCATCATGATAGGTTCCTGCTAAAGAAACTTTAAAGTCTTTATCGGCTTTACGAATTACTTTTAATGTGGCCAGCATATCTTTCATCGGACGTTCGTCCATAGAGATATGTGTAATGTCGAACCATCCTTTTTCTTTCAGATGTTTGGCGAAAGAGGTCAGCATGTTGCCCCAGAATTCATCATAAGCAGCTTCGCCCGGTTTGACATCCAGGTATTTGAATGAATTGCTTGCCTGGTCGAAATATTGGAAAGAAAGTCTCCAAGGCACCATTGAATAGCAATTGATTTGTTTCTTCACTCCCAATGACATCATATATTCCACCCATTTGTCGAATACGGTATAATCGAAATACCAGGTTCCGTCCGCTTTCTTTAACCAAGTCACCATACTTTCAAAAGGATCATAAGTCTGTCCGTTCCAAGGCTTGTGCATGATAGAGGCAGTGATGACTTTTCCGCCTGCGTCTACATAGTTTTGCATATCGGGACGCATACGGTCAAAATGTTCTTTGCTGAATGGCTCTACATTATAGTAACGTGCTTCGGCATACGGATTTTGCCATAAATCAAGGTGGAAAGCCCACTCTGTGGAAGCCGGTAAAGTACGGTTCTTTACATTTACTGCTAATTTCAGTTCCGATAAAACTTTATCCCCATCTTTTACAGTAACGGTACCGGTATATTTTCCGGCTTTTACCTGTTGGGGTACACGGACACTGATCCAGCCGCCTTGTGTTGCATTGGCGGGTACTGTCAAAGTGGAGGCGATATGGTCGATAGGGTCTGCTACAAGTGTAGAGTCATAATCCGAACTTTTACGGTAGCCACATCCGCCTTTTCCGTCTTTATTCAATTCGTCGGTCATGACATAACGTACAAAACCGGTACGGACATTATCTTTTGAAATTGTTTCTTTGCCGGAGGTTAAGTCACTGACTATAAAAGATAAGTTGTCGAGTGCTTCGGGAGTCCATACAACAAGCTGTGCCGAAACTCTTTCACCTTTCCACGCAGTGAGGTTAATGTCTTTTTTTAGTCGGGCAATCGGAGCAGGTTCTTCTTTTTTGTATCTGATGTCTGTGCTGCCCCAACTGACTTGCGGAGCACTTACCTTAACCCATAAAGACGGGTTGGTTGAAATTGGATTACTTGCTTCTTCGTAGTTTGTTGAAGTCTGAGCATTTAGGCTGTTTATTGAAAATAAAAAAGCGCCTAGAATAATGAGTTTTTTCATAGGTTGTGATTATTTGTTTCTGCATGCAAAGGTAACGTAGTGAGAGTTAATATCCAAATGAGTTTCTATAAATCCTGTGAAATATCTCCATGGAATAAATAAAAGAGGCGGAAAAACAATATTGCTTTCCGCCTTGACGCTTCTTTTTATCGGCAAAAAATCGTTGCAATCATAATCCTGCAAATTTTCGGTGGTCAATGCCTTGGGTGGTAGCAGAAGTAACGTGTTGCAATGGGGTAATATCCACTGAGGAGACAGACACAATCTCCTTTCACGCATAACAGGACTTGAAACCTTTTATTCATGGGCATTTTTTGTGAAAGCAATTTATCAGCTTTCTTTTGACCGCCATTAATATGGGAAAAGATAGCACGAAGCTGTACTCATGCTCTCTTAAAACATGAATAATGCAGTTGCCACCAAACGGTTGTTAGATACAGAATGAGTATCAACCACTTTTCCATTGGAGTGGTTCAGAGAACCATACCATGCAGAAGTCAGATTGTATTCTACTCCTAATTTCCAATGAGGAACATTGTAAGTCAGTTCGGCTGTTCCGCTGAGCAGTTGGTCTACGTTTGTTCCCGTTCCATACATATTGGTCACGGCATCACTTGTTCCGAGATTTTTCATATAACCGAAGAAAATAGCCGGTTTCCATGTCTTGCCATATACGATATTAATCCATGAACTACTGTTGCGGTTAGGTGAATATTCCTGTTCGCCTGTACGTGGGTCAATTGATTTTATACCATAACCTCCCAACATAGAGGTTTGTGTAAGATTGGAACCTAATACGCTTTTGGCGGCAACCAACCATTTTTCAGAATTGTATTTCATGTGCACTTCGTATGACAGACTGGTGATACGTTCGCTCACTTTGTATATCTTGTCTTCCACAGTGGCTTGTGTACGGGGAGTCAAAGATACTATTTCGATACCTGCTCCTATCAATAAACCTTTGTGTTTATAGTCAATACCGGCATATATTTCGGGTACGCAACTGTTTTTGATGTACTTCTGACTTTTGCCTTCAGGACCTTGAGACAGGTATTGTGACTGCCAAAGGGCTGCACCTGTTATTTGTATATCTCCGGTTTTGTAGCGGTAGCGGATTTGCGGTGCACGGCTGAAGGGCTGAAAAGGAGCTCCCATATTCAGATTTAATATTTGGGGAGCAACATCACCATACAGGGGATGCCATGTTTGTCCCAGTAATAGAGCAGATGTGCCCCAATCCAAATTCAGATAAGCATGGCGCAGGCGAACCACCGAAAATGTAGTGCCCGAACCACGAAAGTCCAGTTCTACTTTGGCGGAAGTTTTTGCATTGCCTAATTTAGGACCTTGCACGTCCAATCCCATCCGGGTATATAAAGCATAGAAACTACCATTGGCTGTCGCGTTCAAGTCTTTGCCGTCGGCATCATATACTTTGTCCTTGGGATACATATAGAAAAGCCCGTCTACCGTTTCTTCGTTTGCCCGGCTGTTGTAAAATAAGTCGGTGCGGATTTGGCCATAGAATTTATAACTAAAATCTTTTAGTTGTGCAAAACTTGTTGTTGACGATAGCAGCAAAATTGTGAATAGTAGTGAATATCTTCTCATAATTTATCGAGTTTGTTTTAATAGCCTGCAAAATTATATAAAAACTGAGAAAAACGCGAATGAAAGAGAAGGAAATGTCGTTGAACCTTTGTGTTACGTGTGGCTTTGATTATACTTATTCCTTGAAAATTTTTTTGCTACCACTCAAACTTTGTACCTGTGCTTGTCTTGGAAAGAAGAGATATGGGAGTGTAGGAATGAAAACTCAAAAAGGAGCTATGTCAAAACTCAACCGGGCTATCCCATCGTCAGCTGTAGGGGCAGGGTCTGCCCGAATACACAAAGCAAACTGCTTTCGGGCGGGCGAACCTCGCCCCTACGAACTAAACGACAGCATTATCCGCGGTTTGACACAACTCCTTTTCTTTATTTTGTATCAGGGGATATATACTGATTATTCACCTTTGATAGCTGCAACTCCCGGAAGAACTTTTCCTTCGATTGCTTCCAGCAAAGCACCACCACCTGTAGAGATGTAAGATACTTGGTCAGCCATACCGAACTTGTTGATACAAGCTACAGAGTCACCACCACCGATTAATGAGAATGCTCCGTTTTTAGTTGCTTTTGCAATGGCTTCAGCGATAGCACGTGAACCGGCAGTAAAGTTGTCAAATTCAAATACACCTGCAGGACCGTTCCAAAGGATAGTCTTGGCATTTTCGATGGCGGCAGCAAATGATTTTTGAGTTTCAGGACCTGCGTCAAGACCTTCCCATCCGTCAGGAATGTTGTTGGAAGGAACAATCTGAGTATTAGCATCGTTAGAGAATGCATCGGCTGCTACACAGTCAGTACCCAATACCAGATTTACACCTTTGGCTTTTGCTTTGGCAATGATGTCAAGTGCCAATTCCAGTTTATCGTCTTCAACGATAGAGTTACCGATTTTTCCACCCTGTGCTTTGGCGAAAGTGTAAGTCATACCACCGCAAAGAATCAGGTTGTCAACTTTGTCCATCAAGTTTTCAATAATACCGATTTTGGTAGAAACTTTAGAACCACCCATGATAGCAGTGAAAGGACGTTTGATGTCTTTCAGAATATTATCAACGGCCTTTACTTCTTTCTCCATCAGATAGCCTAACATCTTGTGGTCAGCATCGAAGTAATCAGCGATAACGGCAGTAGAAGCATGTTTGCGGTGTGCAGTACCGAATGCGTCATTTATATAACAGTCGGCGTATGAAGCCAATGTCTTGGCAAACTCTTTTTGAGAAGCTTTCATCGCTTTTTTTGCATCTTCGTATGCAGGATCTTCTTTATCAATTCCGACAGGTTTTCCTTCTTCTTCAGGATAGAAACGCAAGTTTTCCAATAACAAGACTTCTCCCGCTTTCAAAGCTGCTGCAGCATCACTTGCTTTAGCACAGTCCGGAGCAAATTGAACGGGTACGCCCAATTTTTCAGAAACAGCGTCTGTAATCTGGCTCAATGAGAATTTAGCATTGACTTTTCCTTTGGGTTTACCCATGTGTGACATGATAATCAAACTACCACCATCAGCCAAAACTTTCTTCAGTGTAGGAAGAGCACCACGGATACGGGTATCGTCAGTGATTTTACCATTTTCATCCAAAGGTACATTGAAGTCCACGCGGACAATCGCCTTTTTACCGGCAAAGTTGAAATTGTCAATTGTTTGCATAATCTCTTAATTTGTTTATAGTGTATAATTATAATCTCGTTTATTAAGGGTGTGGCAAAGTTACTAATATTTTTTGTTCGCAGAGTGTTAGAGACATAATATTTTTCTTCTTTTTTGCAGAAAGCATATTTCTAAATATAATAATGTGTCCTTGATAGCCCTGTTATAAAGGGTGAAATATTTTTTCCGTGTTAAGATTCTCATAAATAGTTTATTAACGAAAGCTTATGAACAAAAGTTAATTAAATGTTTGACTGTAAAGAGATAAAAAGTACTTTCACATGAGTGTACAACTGAATAATAGCCATTAATGCACTAATTAAAACTTCTGTATCGACGACTAATCAGCTTGACCTGTTTTTGGTATTATTAAGGGATATGTGATAATGCATATCTTATGTCTTTAAATATAAATTAGATACAATGAAGTATTTGAACGGTGTTGCTGTCTGTTGTTTGGGCAGTATTCTATTTTTGTCTTGTCAAGAGCAATTTGAAGAAGACTCTGAAAGGCAGGAGGGTCAACAGTTACCAATGTCTGTTATAGCTCAAATAGGGGTTATACATAATGAGCCGACTCCCCGTTATTCGGGAGAAGTGGGGAGTGCTATTTTTGCAGAAGGTGATAAAATCGGTATGTTCGTAGATGATAATCCGGTCACGGAATGGACTTATTCCTTGAAATGGACTTCTCCAAAAGCTTATTGGGATGATTTGGTGACTGAAAGTACATTCTCTGCCTTTTATCCATATAATGATGCGACTACTGATAGAACAAAAGTATGTCTGCCATCTTTGAAGGGACAGGATGGTAGTTGGGAAAATATCCAGAAGTATGATTTTATGGTGGCAGAGGTGACTCAGGCTTATGGAGAGGATGGAACCGTTGCTTTTACCGGCAATAACTCTTTTCGCCATATTTCTTGTTTGGTGCAATTTGATATAAAAGCTGCCGGTACATTATCTGATGCGGTTCTGACTAACTTGTCGCTGGAAGGTGGTAATATTATTTCTTCTGCTACTTATTCGTTTGAGACAGAAAAGGTTACTCTTACGCAGGAAGGTGATTCCGATTTGTTGAGCGTTTCCCTGAATAACCATTCAATGGCGGATGAAAAGGAAGGTGTTTCTTATTATTTCATATTGAATCAGAAAACATCCGATACTCCCGTTTCATTGACGTTGGAATATTCGGTTGCAGGTAAGTCTTATGCCGCTTCCATTTCTACTTTTGCCAAAGATAATGCATTTAAGGAAGGTACTCATCAAAAGTATAATATTGCGGTCAATGGAAAAGAAATACAAATAACGGGAGGGGAGATTGGCAGCTGGAATGACGGCGGAGAAATGGGGGATATTAACCTTGATGTAAAGACCGGAGATGAAGAAAATAAATAAAGGTCAGTTTCGTTTTATATTGTTTTTGTCATTGTTTCTGACACTGTCTTTCTCGTGTCAGCGTGTAATGGATGATGGAGAAGAAGACGATGTGTCGTCTTCTGATGGGACAGCATTGAAAATAATGGCCCGTTCCGGCGGAAATACATCTATTGAATATCCGGTTTATCTGTATGCTTTTAATGAGAAAGGAGACTGTGCGGCAAAGCAGAAGATAACTTCGGAAGAGGTGGAAATGAATCTGCAGTTACCTTCGGGAAATTTTAAGGTGGTGGCTCTTTCGGGAGTATCTAAAGGATATGTGATGTCCGATAATCCCAAAATCAGCGATGTAATCACTATGCAAGAAGGTGGTTGTGCTTCAAAAGCAATGATGATGGGAATGGCTGACGTTTCATTGGAAGGAAAGAATAAAACGGTGAATCTTCTGCTTACTTACATGGTGGCTTCTCTTAATGTTGTTCTGACAAAAGCGGATAAGGTTAAACAGGTGAAAGTAGGCATATCGCCTTTGCATTCTTCTCTTAATTTTGAAGGAAAATATGGAGGTGAGGAAAAGAAACTGGAAATAGAGTGTGCGTTAGGGACAGATGGGAGATGGACTGCGGGACCTGTTTATATCTTTCCCGGTTCCGGCTCTCAAACCACTTTGTCCATCACGCTGGACGATTCAAAAGGAAGCCACACGTATGGATATGTCAGTAAAGTTGTTCCTCAAGCCAATCATCCTTATAATATAGGTGGCAGCTATACAGGAGATATTTCTATCGATGGAAGCCTGATAGCCAAAGGTTGGGAGGATGCGATAGATGTCGAGTTTAAATTTGAAACGGATGAAGACAACTCCAATGATGAAGATGTGGATGAGGATATATCGGGAGTTCCCGAGGTTGGAAGCATTTGGAATGATTGTATTGTAGCCGCTTCCAGTAAAAGTAGCGATGGAAGTGGAACAGATTTGTTACTGATGAGTTTGGAAGAATGGGAAAGTCAAATAGCAACTGCCCGGTCTGTTCCCGAAGGCTATTCTGTTCATAATATAAAGAACTGGCGTTTTCCTACGGAACAGGAAGCCAAAGCAATTAGAGACCGGTTTAATGGTGACAGATTGATTGATTTGAATGAGAAAATAGAAGCCAGGAACCAAGAAGAGCTGGAAATAACACATGATTCGGATACACGCTATTTATGTGATAAAGAGGGTGTTTTCTATTCTTTTCAGTTTATTGGCGCAAAGAGAGTTACGAAAGCGGGAAAGGATAAGTTTTATCTGATTCGTGTCGTTACTACCCATCACTTTTCAAAATAAGGAGTACTTATGTATAATGAATAGAGGCAGGTTTTAAGCCTGCCCCTACTTTAAAGAGTAAGATTCTTTTTAGAAATGATAATCTACACTTAAGCCGAATACTTTATTGGTACGGGCATAGACATCTGTTCCTTTTATGGTTGTGTTATTGTAGTTCTCTGAAGTTTTGGTGTAATCATCGTATGTTGTCCAGAAATAAGCGATGTTCAGGTTCAAATGCGAATTCATTTTGATTTTGGCGCCAAAGCCCAGAGAATAAGAATCGCAATAGAAACTTGTATCAGTCTGGAAGTTGTTGGACAATCCATAGTCTGTGTTCTGGTAACCACCACTGATTGTCAGTTGTTTGGTAGCATCCCATTCGATACCGGCCAGGTATTCATTCGCGCCTTTAGTCAAGTATTTCTGTCTTCCCTCTGCCATGCCTGCCGATTTATCATCATAGAAATGATATTCTACGGAAGCGCGCAGAGTGGGCAGGATTTCATATCCGGCAGCAATTGTTAATAAAGAAGGAATATCACTGGGAGTATTTACACCGTCTTTGTAAGGAGCAAGCAGCGGCTCGGCTTCTACCGGGTTTACATCTATCTTGTGTGTTTTGTTTTCGATATTCATGTTGGTTTTAAACTCATACTTGGCAGCAAAGTTCCATTTTCCGAACTTAACGTCTGCTCCGATAATGGGAGTCAGTCCCCAACCTGTCTGGTCGCAGTCCAGCTCAATATTGGCAAGCTGAGAACCACCCAGTTCGGGAATCAGTTTGGCATCCAGAAAACCTTCATAACCTCCGCTGAAATAGTTCATACGCCCTCCGGCAAATACTGACAGCCAGTCATTGATTTTATAACTTAATCCTAATTGCGCACCATAAATATATTGGCGTCCGTCCATGGCACTGTTAATAATATACTTATCGGGAGTCAGTCCTTTGGTTGCAAGCAACCCCATTGCAGCAGCACTGAACATGGGCAAACCGTCATCAAAAGAAGCCTTGCCGCCACCGCCGGTGATGGCAAAACTGGCAGAGATAGTCCAATCGCCTTTCTTGTAAGCTCCGTGGAAACTGGGGATGAAAGGAGCAGAAGCCGTACCTTTGTAAAGACGTGATGTGCCTTCACCGTCGACAGCCTGAAATAATGGGAAAGTGGAAGTTATCTCACGGGTTTGGTAAGCACTCTGTCCGGTCAAAGAAAGATAAAATCCGTCTTCGGGCAGAAAAGACAAACCTGCCGGGTTGGAATAAACACCGTCGATATCGATTGAAGCACCACGGGCAATCATTCTCAAAAAAGAAGCATGTTGATTTGTGTTAGTCAGGATACCTCCTGCAAAAGTTGGATTTGAAACCATTAGCGTCGCTGCGCCAATCAGTAGAATTTTCTTCATTAATTATTTTGTTTTTTGATTTTCGGGCGCAAAGGTAGGATAAAATAACACACAAGCAAAGGAATTGTGCAATTAATTGCGCTTTTAGATGAATATTTCAACTGTTTCAGAAGAAACTATTTGAGCTTGCAATAAATGGTATAACAGTTATTAAGTCACGAAACAATGTAAAACAGAATAAATATTCCTACCTTTGTAACTCTTTTAAGCAATCAAAAAGTAAGTATGTATACTAACAAAGAAATATGGAACGTCAGTTATCCGATATTCCTCGGATTATTGGCACAAAACATTATTAATGTGACAGATACCGCCTTTTTGGGGAGAGTGGGTGAAGTGGAACTCGGTGCTTCGGCCATGGGTGGATTGTTTTACATTTGCGTTTTTACGATAGCCTTTGGCTTTAGTACAGGTTCGCAGATTATGATAGCCCGGCGCAATGGAGAAGGCAGATTCAGAGATGTAGGGCCTGTTATGATGCAGGGGTGTGCTTTTCTGTTGATATTGGCGGTCGGTCTTTTTGGGCTGACTCATGCGGCTGCTCCTTCGCTGATACGCTTGCTTATTTCTTCGGATGCCATATTCGATGCTACCAAAGAATTTTTGAACTGGCGTATTTTCGGTTTCTTTTTTGCGTTTGTCAATGTCATGTTCCGTGCTCTTTATATAGGTATCACGCGTACGAAGGTACTGACCTTGAATGCCATTGTCATGGCTATGGTGAATGTCGTGTTGGATTATGCCCTGATTTTCGGTCATTTCGGTTTGCCTGCCTTGGGGTTGAAAGGGGCTGCCATTGCTTCGGTTATTGCTGAGGCCTCTTCGTTGGTCTTTTTCCTTCTATATACTTGGGCAAGAATCGACTTCCGAAAATATGGGCTGAATCATTGGCCGCGTTTTGATTTCACTTTGCTGGGACGCATCTTGAGCATTTCTTGTTTTACGATGGTACAGTATTTTTTGGCAATGGCGACCTGGTTTGTTTTTTTTGTGGCTGTAGAGAGATTAGGACAGCGTCAACTGGCCATTGCAAATATAGTGAGAAGCATTTATGTGGTAATGCTGATACCTGTCCAGTCCTTGTCTACCACCGCCAATTCGTTAGTAAGTAACTTGATTGGTGCCGGAGGGGTGAGTCACGTCATGCAACTGATGGGGCGTATTGCCCGTATGTCTTTTATTATTATGGTGGTATGTGTTGCTGTTCTGGTTGTGTTTCCGCAGGCAATGCTTTCTGTTTATACCAATGAGGAGGCTTTGCTGATAGAGTCTGTACCTTCTCTTTATGTCATAGGAGGTGCCATGCTGATTGCATCGGTTGCCAATATTTATTTTAATGGTATTTCGGGCACGGGCAACACACAGGCTGCCTTGATACTTGAGACTGTGACTCTTGTCATTTATACTTCCTATATCTTTTGGATAGGATATATTGTGAAAGCTCCCGTATCTGTCTGTTTCTCCACCGAAGTAATTTACTATGCTCTGTTATTGATTTGCAGCGTTATTTACTTGAAAAAAGCAAAATGGCAGAATAAAAAGATATGAGGTAATTAACTTTTTTGTATTTTTGCACCTCAAAAGCTGTTTAAGGTTAGTGATTAAAGTTCAGTAACTTATAATTCATAATCCGTAATTTATAATTAAAGATATATGTTCGATAATTTAAGTGAGAGACTGGAACGGTCTTTTAAAATCCTGAAAGGTGAAGGAAAAATCACCGAAATCAATGTCGCAGAGACTCTGAAAGATGTTCGTAAAGCGTTGCTTGATGCCGACGTCAACTATAAGGTAGCCAAGAGTTTTACAGATACGGTGAAAGAGAAAGCGCTGGGACAGAATGTGTTGACAGCTGTCAAGCCTAGCCAGTTGATGGTAAAGATAGTGCATGATGAGCTGACTGCGTTGATGGGTGGCGAAACAGCCGAACTGGAATTGAACGGTCGTCCTGCAATCATCTTGATGTCGGGTTTGCAAGGTTCGGGTAAGACAACTTTCTCCGGTAAGCTGGCACGTATGCTCAAGGCGAAGAAGAACCGTAAACCTTTGTTGGTGGCCTGCGACGTCTATCGTCCTGCTGCTGTCGATCAGTTGACTGTTTTGGGAGAACAAATCGAAGTCCCCGTATATAGCGAACCGGGCAGCAAAGACCCGGTGCAGATTGCACTGAACGCTATTCACGAGGCAAAGGCAAAAGGTTATGACCTGGTGATTGTCGATACAGCCGGACGTTTGGCTATCGACGAACAGATGATGAACGAAATTGAAGCCATTAAGAAAGCTATCAATCCCGATGAAACGTTATTTGTTGTTGATTCAATGACCGGTCAGGATGCCGTAAATACTGCCCGCGAGTTCAATGAACGTCTTGATTTCAATGGTGTCGTACTCACTAAGTTGGATGGTGATACCCGTGGCGGTGCTGCCCTCTCTATTCGTACGGTAGTAAACAAGCCGATTAAGTTTGTCGGTACAGGTGAAAAGCTGGATGCTATCGACCAGTTCCATCCGGCACGTATGGCAGACCGTATCCTCGGTATGGGTGATATCGTATCATTGGTAGAACGTGCACAGGAGCAATACGATGAAGAAGAAGCCAAGCGTCTTCAGAAGAAGATTCAGAAGAACCAGTTCGACTTCAACGACTTCCTGGCTCAGATTCATCAGATAAAGAAGATGGGTAACCTGAAAGAACTGGCTTCTATGATTCCGGGTGTGGGCAAGGCAATCAAGGATATCGACATCGATGACAATGCTTTCAAGAGTATCGAGGCTATTATCTATTCCATGACTCCGGAGGAACGTACACATCCCGAGGTTCTGAACGGAACACGCCGTACACGTATTGCCAAGGGTAGCGGTACCACTATTCAGGAAGTAAACCGTCTGCTGAAACAGTTCGACCAGACGCGCAAGATGATGAAGATGGTCACAAGCAGCAAGATGGGTAAGATGATGCCGAAGATGAAGAAGTAATACCTTATATATAAGGAAAGGAGGAAGTGCAAAACTTTCTCCTTTTTTTATTATGCCGACTGACTGATTTATACTACATTTGTTGGAAAGAATCATTTAACAAAGAGATTATGCAATTAATTGACGGAAAAGCCATTTCGGAACAGGTGAAGCAGGAAATAGCTGCTGAAGTTGCCGAAATCGTAGCCAAAGGAGGCAAGCGTCCTCACTTGGCAGCTATCCTCGTCGGCCATGACGGAGGAAGTGAAACATACGTGGCAGCCAAGGTAAAGGCTTGCGAAGTATGCGGTTTTAAATCGAGCCTCATTCGCTATGAGGCTGATGTGACGGAAGAAGAGTTGTTGGCTAAAGTCAGAGAACTGAATGAAGATGCCGATGTAGACGGCTTTATCGTTCAACTTCCATTGCCAAAGCACATATCGGAACAAAAGGTGATTGAGACCATCGACTATCGTAAAGACGTGGACGGTTTTCATCCCATCAATGTGGGACGTATGTCAATCGGACTTCCTTGTTATGTATCGGCTACCCCGAACGGAATCCTCGAACTGCTGAAACGCTATCACATCGAAACGCAAGGTAAAAAGTGCGTAGTGTTGGGCCGTAGCAACATTGTAGGCAAGCCGATGGCAGCCCTGATGATGCAGAAATCTTATCCGGGTGATGCTACAGTAACGGTTTGCCATAGCCGTAGCAAGGATTTGGTTAAAGAATGTCAGGAAGCGGATATCATCATTGCTGCTCTCGGTCAGCCCAACTTTGTAAAAGCCGACATGGTGAAAGAGGGGGCTGTGATAATCGATGTGGGTACTACGCGTGTGCCGGATGCAAGTAAGAAGTCGGGCTTTAAGCTCACAGGAGATGTGAAGTTTGACGAAGTGGCTCCGAAATGTTCTTATATTACTCCCGTGCCGGGAGGGGTAGGGCCGATGACCATCGTTTCGTTAATGAAAAACACATTGTTAGCCGGTAAAAAAGCTATTTATAAGTAAAGGATATTGCTTTAATGAACCGAAATGCCGAGGGTGTGTCAGGATGATGGCTTGTTTTCATGTTGATACACCTTCGTGTTTTCGGATGCAACAGCCGATGTGGAAGATAAATCCCTCATCGCTGCTTACTGTAAGAAAGGGAGGGTTAAGTCGTTGCTTACTATCGGTTAAGAGCTCCTGAGCGGAAGAGTGCTACGTCCTACTGTAACAGGACGTACGTCCCATTGCAGTAGGACGTACGTTCCATTGCAGCAGGATATACGTCCCATTGCAGTAGGACGTAATAAACAAACTTACAGAAAGGCTTGATCTAAAGGACGAAAAGGCTTAGAATACCAAAGTCGTTGTCTTTGATATTGTACAGGGATGATAAAATTAAAAAATAAAGAAATGAAGAATGTGGTTATATTGTTGTTCGCTCTAGTGTTAATAACTTCATGTGGCGGACAAAAGAAACAGGAAGAAAAGGAAGTCCGGAATGTTCAGTTAAAGGGAGAAGAGATGCCTGTTGATACAGCCCTGTTCCGATATGCATACCGAATTAGGGTACAAGGAGATAAAGCCGTAGTCTTTGATCTTCATAATGTGGATTATTATTATCATGCTTTCACATATCCCGGCTTTAAGTATATTTCCTCTTTCGGTAAACGGGGTGAGGGTCCTGAGGAGATGATTTCGGCTGAAAATATTCGTTGGGGAGGAGATAATACAGCATGGGTGTTGGATGGCTCAAAGAATCGTTTGTTTCGATATGGCGGCATTGCACCGGGACAAGAACCGAAACTGGAGGAAAACATTTCGTTGGACAAGGCGTTCATGCGTCCTTTAGACTTTGATTTATCGGGTGCGGATTCCTTTGTTATTCCCGATTATTCGGGAGAAAACCGCTTTAGTTGGGCAGACATGTCGGGGAACTTATTGCATAAGTCCGACTGTATACCAATAACTGACGAGAAACAATTGAAAGAAAGCGCACCTGCTGTGGCACAAGGCTGGCGTAGCTTTATTTCGTTTAGCCCGGATAAGAAACTTTTGGTGACAGTAACTCAATTGGGAGATGTGCTTGATATTTATAATATGGAGAACGGCCGACACATCAACTATAAGGGAGAAGATGGTGAACCGGAGTTTCATGTCACTTCAGAAGGATATGGCATTCCGGCTGGACGGATGTGTTATTATGATGTTCAAGTGACAGAGCATTATATTTATGCCATTTATGATGGACGCAAGTTTAGTGATATCATGAAGGAAAAGGAATATAAGCAGGGTGCAAAACAGCTTCGGGTGTTTGACTTTGATGGAAAGCTGTGTAAGGAATACATGCTGGACCGTCCGGTTACGGGTATCTATGTAGACGAAGCCGGCCATTGTTTATGGGCAACGGATGTAAATACGGATAATCAGATAGTGAAGTATATATTTGATTAGCTATGGTTGGGTTGCTTTGGAGTCGATGGGTTTTAAGAACAGTTTAAAACCCTTGCCTCTTACTGTTGCAATGTCGTAAGGAGAATTTCTTAAAGCTTCACGGATGTGCTTGATGTGTGGTAAGCATCCGATAAAATACACATTGTATTTTCATAAAATAGAAAACTCGATATCAACTTTAGTCAAAAGGAGGTTGACTCCTTGAGTTATATACCATTGGAAACCGGCCACCGTTTCTTCGCTTGGTATTATTTCAAAGCAAAGAAGCCGTATGCTTATATAAAGTCGATGGCTACCCATCGCTTAAATAAGATGTTTGTATGGGAACACACGCTACAAACATTTGAAGCAGTTTCTAAGCCTATTCAAAATTTTCTCAACAATAATCTTATAATGGTCAACTTGACCAACGGAACCGTTTTTACATAGATTGGAATTGACAACCAATTGATAGCCGGCACCTCTTATTCTTTTTATTTTATATTGCGGATAATCTTGTAATACTTTCCTTAACCTATTAATACTTGAGTCAACTCTTCTATCCAAATTCATTTCGCCCAATGTCTCGTACTCATTTGTCCACAGTCCTTTTTTTATTTCGTCCCTAGAAACAAAATGTTCAGTTCCTTTCTGAAAAAGCAGTAACAGTTGAAAAGCTTGCTTGGAAATATCCAACTCTTTTGAGCCCATATATGCTTTTGTCTTATTCGTATCCAAAATTATATCTTCCAATCGAATATTCCCTTCTGCCGCTTCTCCTTCACTCTCCGACGCTTTAACTTCGGCAGCAATAAAATTATCTTTTGCATTAAATTTCTTGTTCTTATAGTAGGTATATATGAGTATTAATAAGGCCCCTAATCCTAATACACAAACTACATAGAATATAATCAATAGGGGTATATATTTTATTATTGTCCAAATATTGTAATTCACCCATGCCTGCACACTGACAGTTTCTCTTGCATCCAGAAATTGTATCGTTGTGCAATATGCCGTTCGGGGAGAAAGAGAATCATTATTACTATACTGGGTCTGTCCCTTATATCGATAAATAATTCCCATTGAATCCGTTATGCCATTCTTTTTCATCTTTTCATTAAAGACAGCCATAAATGTATCCGGATTTATAGGAGAGTACTCCGCCAAGAGGTATTGGGTCACTAATTGATTAGCCCTATGTTCATCTATACTATCTTTAAAAGAAAAAGTCTCTATCCCTTTTTCTGTCTCTATTTGATAATTTTTAATCTTCCTTCCTCCTGGTCGAGAATAGATTGATTTCGCATTGCTTCTGACATGATAATCCTCTATTATAGTTTCTTGCAAAACGCGTTCAGCCAACATGTGGATATCCTCTTCTGCAGACGGAACTAAAAAATAGAAAATGCCAATTATTCCAATCACGATTAGAATAATTAATCCAATTGTACTTTTGAATCTTGCAGCCATACTTTTTTCTGCAAAGATAACAAAAATAAAAATATGGATAAAAACATAATAAAAAAGAGATGATTGTAGATGTAATATATCTATTCATAGCATCGGTGAGGTTTCCATAAGGTTTCGGCAAGATAAATATAAGGCTTTCGTAAGGTAAATGTGAGGTATTTTATGCTTTAAATTTAAAAATAAAAACCTAATTTTGCCTCTAACTAATAAGATAGAAAGTATGAAAAAGAAAATGATCATTTCATTTATTGTTGTAGCAACAGTAATGAGTTTTATAGGTTCTTCCTATTCCAATAATAATACTAATGATTTATTATTAGATAATATAGAAGCATTGGCAAATGGAGAACAGGAAAATGGCATAAAATGCATAGGAGAAGGAACAGTAGATTGCCCTATTGGTATCAAAGTAGAAGCAGTAATCAGATTTTATGGTTTAGAATAGCACATGAAACACATTTATTTACTGTTTTTTCTCTGTTTACTATGTTCTTGCAAGGAATCAGCGAAAGAGAAAATCGCTCGTTTGGTGAGGGAATGGGATGGGAAAGAGATTTCCTTTCCTTCCCATTCAGTTTTCACCATTCAAGGGAAAGACACGGTTGATTTTTCTTTCGCAGATGCTGAGTATAAGATAGTTACTTATATAGACTCTGTAGGTTGCACCAGTTGTAAGTTGCAATTGCCTCGTTGGAAGGAATTCATGCACGAAGTAGATTCATTGGCTCAGGGGAAAGTGCCCTTTGTGTTCTATTTCCACCCCAAGGATGTAAAAGAGTTGCGTTACATTACCCGGAGGGATGCCTTCACTTATCCGGTTTGTCTCGATGAAAAGGACGATTTTAATGCATTAAACCGTTTTCCCGGTGAAATGACATTTCAATCTTTTTTATTAAACCGGGAAAATAAAGTGATAGCGATAGGCAACCCGGTTCATAACCCGAAGGTGAAAGAGCTCTATCTGCAGAGATTGACCAATGGCAAAATGCCTTCTTCGTCAGTTGCCATGACAGACGTTTCCGTCAATACGGCCAATATGGATTTCGGGACTTTCCCACAATCGGAAAAGCAGGAATACAAGTTTGTATTGACCAATGAAGGCAACAATCTGCTGGTCATTCAGGATGTCACTACATCTTGCGGCTGCACCAAGGTGAGTTACAGCAAGGAACCTGTCTGTCCCGGCGCGCCATTGGAACTGACAGTGACGTATGAGGCAGAAGAAAAAGGTCATTTCAATAAGATGATAACCGTGTATTGCAACACAAAGGCATCCCCGCTTCGGTTAATGATAGCAGGAAATGCAAAATAAATAATGATAAGGTATATATTCAATATTACGGTCTAATTAGCTAAATCTAAAAAGCAAACTATTAACACATTGTTATGAAGCAACTATTATATGTCATATTAATGCTAATCATTCATGCATGCGTTCCCCAAAATAAGACAAATGGCTTGAAGGATAGAAGAACCTATGTTGATTATTTAGACTCTATAATTCAAATAGAAGAAATGCATCTAGGGGCTTCCAAAGATACTTTTATTAACCTGAAAAATGCAGGAAATGAACCTTTGATAATTTATAACATCGAATCGTCTTGCGGTTGTACTGTTGCTTCATGGGAGAAGCAACCAATAAGCCCTAATAAAGAAACGAAAATAAGGCTAAAAATAAGACGTTTTGAAATAGGATATTTTAATAAAAATATAAAGATAACTTGTAATTCAAAGCAGTCTCCTATTTTATTTAGAATACAAGGTACAGTAATTAAAAAATAATTCGCTATGAGATTAATTAAAAATATAATCAAGTCATTTGACGACTTCAAAATATTAAAAGAGAAGTTACAAACCGTGAATCAAAATAATGGTTTAATTAATTCTATACGTATATATTTAACAGAATCATGTAATGCAAACTGCAATCATTGTTTTAATAAAGGAATTAGAGAAGATAGACATATGGATACAGCTAAGGCTGAAATGTTATTTAATTACTTTGCAAGCAATGGCATTAAAAATCTAAAGATAATGGGAGGTGAACCAACAGTTCATCCTGATTTTCTAACATTATATAATTTATCTCAGCAAAAATTCGATTCTGTAGCACTATTTACCAATGGTTTGAATGCAGAAATAACTAAAATAACTCCAAGAAATACAGATGCGATAATATATAATTTCTTGTTTATCAACAGACAGTTTGATTCTAATAAGTATCTTCCTTCATCAAATTTCGCTAGAATCTTTGAAATCGTTATTGATGGAAATACAGATATACAAAAACTAAAAAATGAGATACAACATACGCAACAAGAATTATCAAAAAAAAGAATACAACAGTACTATTTTCAAATTACTTTAAATTGTATTGAGCAAATTTTCATAAAGAAAGAAGATATTAATCGAAAATTTAGGGAAATTATCTCTTTTATATTGAGTAAATACCCTAACCATCTATCATTTGATCATACAATTCCCTTATGCTTTTGGGAAGAAGAATCTATTAATTTAATGAACAAATACAATTTAAGTTATTACAAAGCTACATGCCGAGGCACTGATTTTGGATTAGTTGATTCAAAATTCAATTTATTGCATTGCAATCAATTTCAAGAGGTAATTACTCCTATATTCATAAACGATAAAACTATATCATTTATAAGGCTAAATAATTTATTAAAGATAGCAAATCTGAACAAAAAAATATTCAATTTAAAGAATAAATGTATAGATTGTCAGTTCTTTGATACTTATTGTACCGGAGGTTGCCTTGCACACAAGCGCACAAGTCAATAATTATTGATATATTATTAATTAAAAAACAAGAACGATGAAAAAAAGAAGTTTATTTTTCAAAGTGCCAGCTGCACTAGCTTTCGCTTATGTTTGTATAACAAATATACAGACAGTGTTAGCGAACAAAGGATGTCTGTCTATAACCGATTTGGAGTCTATGACTTCTGCCAATGCCGCGTGTGAAAACATACCGAGCAAGAACAATGGTGATTGTGTTGAAAATGATGGAGTTACAAGATGCGATCAATCTACTTTTTGGCATGATTGTTATCGTTAATCATTAGTGTTTAAATTAGAGAGCGGTATTGCCGCTCTCTTTCTAAATTAAAAAAAATGAGAAATATTATTTGTTACATTATTATTATTACCTTGTCTGCATGCAACAGTGTTGTGGAAAACATCAACACAAATAAGGAATTTCATGAAACCTACAAACTAACACTTATAGATAGTATTAGCTTCCCATTAGATGCGGAATCTCAACCCTTAAATGAGTGTATGCAAATATACCACAAACCTCATTCCGACTCTATCCTTTTCACATTTTATAATGAATACAATAATTCTATTTATCTATATAATTATCATAAACCAGAAAATTATCAAATTATTCATTTAGAAAAAGAAGGACCCAATGGAGTTTATCCATATGCATCAGGATATCATATTAAAACTTTAGATTCTATTTATTTTTATTCTATGTATGTGGATAAAATATTTCTCCTTAACAGAGATGGCAATATAAAAGAAACATATGATTTACTAGCAAATGTTCCATCTGATATTTATCGTCCAACAATGAGGCTGGGAACAGGAAGACCTCTTTATTTAATTAATGATAAATTATATATATCAGGATATATTCATGGAGAATTTATCCGAGAAGATAGCATAAAATTACCTTTATCAATTATCTATGATATGAAAACAAAAAGTTCTAATCTAAAACTTGGTTATCCAGAGTCTTACAGACGAGGCAATTGGGGTGAAGTTTATTATAGAGAACTGTTTTGGTGTTATAACGATTCTATCAAAAGATTTATACTGAGTTTTCCTAATGACCATAACATATACTTAACAGATTTAAATAAAACAGAATCTAAACCTGGAGGAAGTAAATATGCGGATGTCATAAAATCCATAGACCACCCTAGTGCCTTCCCGATGCCAAAAGAAAAACGTATTTTACACTATTTGGAATCTTACTTTTACTCTACAATTGTATATGACAAATATCGTAATGTGTATTATAGATTTGTTAAACATCCATGGATTAATCCCCAAATCAAAAGAAAACCATGGGAAAAACCCTTGTCCATTATTATTTTTGATAAAAATATGAATAGAATAGGAGAAACATTAGTTGATTTCAAATACAGATTATCATCAAATGCTTTTCTTGTAACAGAAGAAGGACTATTACTTAGAGAACATAATGATAATGAAGATGAAATTAAATTTGGCATTTTTAAACTAAAAAAGATATGAAAAGGAATCTAATAATTTTGTTGGTTATTCCCATTTTGTTAATATCATGCGGTAGTGATAATTATAAAGATTTTATGCAGAATACATTATCTGAGAACTTTAAAAATACTATGTGCTCATTTAAAGCAATTGTAATTATACCCAATCAGGGATGTGCTGGATGTATAAGTGAAAGCGAAGGTTTTCTAAAAATGTACTATTCAGAATTAGATTCTGTTAAATTCATTTTAACTAAAATAGTTTCAAAAAAAATTTTGAAACAAAAAATAGGAGATAGCATCTTTTATAGTCCAAATGTATTCATTGATTCTTTGAATAAATTCACTCCTCCCTTTTTTTATGAGAAGTTTATTTATCCTTCTATTATTCATTTAAATCAGGGATTAATAACTCATATTGAATTTCAGGCTCCAGATCTTGTTGGACTAAATAATTTAATAGAAGAAAATACTAAATAAGATATAAATGTAGTATGCAAAAATAGCTATAACTTACTCCAAAACTCACATCGTACTTTTCTAATCAAACAATAGTATGATTAGATAATCTTCAATAATTAGTTTTAAATATGTTACATTTTAATATAAAAATATATTTCTATTTAATGATATTGTTGAGCATTTATTCGTGCTGCCGGGAAAAGGATTTAAAGTATTCCCTGAATGCCGCAGGCAAGAACCGAATAGAGCTGGAGAAAGTACTGGAACATTATAAAGATAGTGGTCCTAAATATGATGCTGCATGTTTTCTCATAAAGAATATGCCGGGATATTATTCGTATGCAAAAAGTTCCGGTCTGGACAGTTTGAGAAAAATACAATCCGTCATATTCCATAAAAAACATTTTCCTCGTGATTTGCAAGACAAATGGAGTAAGTTCTCCTACAAGAGCACGCCCAAGGTGTATGACTGCCACGTTATAAAGGCTGAGTATTTAATTGAAAATATAGACTTGGCCTTTGCTGCCTGGCAGAAGAGACCGTGGCGGCACTCTCTTTCATTTGACGAGTTCTGTGAATGGATATTGCCTTATCGCATAGGGGACGAGCCGTTGGAAAACTGGCGAAAGGTTTTTTATCAAAAATATTCGGCTGTACTTGATTCTTTATATAAAGGCAATGATATGATGGTAGCAGCAGACTCGTTAATCAGGTTTGTAAAACGAGAAAGCGGCTATGTATATTCTGATGAATTAAGCCTGCCTCATCTGGGAGCCCTGTTTTTGCAAAAGAACTGTGTCGGATATTGTCGGGAGAGTTGTGACTTGTCTGTATATGTCCTCCGTTCGGTAGGCATACCTGTTGCCACGGATTTCATTATAAGTGCTCCCGAAGCCCAAGGCGGCCATTCCTGGAATGTCATAAAGGATGGGACCGGAATAATCCCTTTTGAATATGATGAGGGAAAGGTTACTCAAGGATATGATGACAAACGTTTAAAAGGCAAAATATACAGACAATGTTTTGGCAAGCAGAAAAAGGATATAACGGGAATAATGGACAAGCCGGAGGTACCCGCTGTCTTAAAGTCTCCCTACATAAAGGATGTCACCGGTGAATATTTTGGCGAAAACAGTGTGGAAGTAGAAATAGATGAGACTGAATGTGGACAATATGCCTATTTGGGAGTCTTTTCTTTTCCGGGCTGGAAGGCTATAGATATGGCGTTACACCAAAATGGTAAAGCCAATATGAAAAATATAGAGCCTGGTGTCATTTATGTACCTTTGGCTTCTAATCATAATGGAAGTCTGTTTCATACAATAGGATTTCCTTTTTGGCTGACAGATAAAGGATTAAAATATTTCCAGCCTGAGAAAGAAGTAGAAACCGTTGAATTATTCCGAAAATATCCGCTACGAAAATGGACGCGTTTCCATATCAGTGAAATCATAGGAAGCCACTTGGATGTTTCAAATTCTTTGGATTTTCGACAGAGTGAGTTACTCTATATGGTTGCTGACACACCGAGAGTGAATTATAATCAAGTGATATGCCATCCTCAAAAAAAATACAGGTATGTGCGATATCAAGCAGCTGCAGATAAACCTGCACGCATTGCAGAGCTAATGTTATTTCGTTCAGAAGAGGACACGGTAAATCTGCCTTTTAAGATTATAAACGGAAGTGAGCCGTGTAAAGGAAATGAGAAAGAAGTAAAAGAGAATATTTGTGACGGAAACTATCTGACCTATTTCCTTTCAGATGAAAAAGGAGGCTATGTAACTTTAGACCTCGGCAAAGATGAATGGATAAAAAAGATAGTTTATGTGCCACGCAATGATGAGAATTTTATCAGTATGGGACATGAATATGAACTGTTCTACCAAAACGGACCTGACGGCTGGGTGTCTTTAGGCAGGAAAACGGCAACGGAACCCCGGTTGGTTTACAACAATGTTCCCAAAAACGCGCTGCTTTGGCTGCATAACCTATCTGCCGGCAAGGAGGAACAGGTGTTCTATATGCAAAACGGGCAACAAATATTCTTAAACAAATGGTAGGAAAGGTGAAAAGGCTGAAAAAAATAACGGACTGCTTGCTGTCGGTCGCTTTCTATATATGCATATTGATAATAGGATGGCTGGTATTACAAACAACCTGTTTCACGACTTTTACCATCCCGTCTGATTCAATGGCTCCCACCCTGCAGGCAGGCGACCGCATATTGGTGAACAAATGGATAATGGGAGCCCGCATCTTCAATATCTGGGATGCATTGGAAGACAAGGAGGTGAAGATTCACCGGCTGCCGGGAGTCGGAAAGGTTAAGCGCAATGATGTGCTGGTCTTCAATTTCCCTTATCCTGCCAAGCAAGACTCCCTGGCGATGGATGTCATGCTGTATTATGTAAAACGCTGTATCGCCCTGCCGGGAGATACGCTGGAAATAAGGAACGGATTCTATCGGATACGTGGGACAGAGGAAGAATTGGGAAATATAGCCGCCCAAAGACGCATCTCCGGCCTGACGGAAAACAATTTACGGGGAGTGGTCATGGAGAGTTTTCCGTGGAGCAAACGGTTGGGATGGACGATAAAGGAATTCGGTCCCCTGCCTGTCCCGGCAGAAGGGCAGGTGGTATCATTGGATAGCACCTCAATATTATTTTATCAACATATCATAAGGTACGAACAAAAAAAGAAACTTTCATTGAGGGATAAACTTGTTTACTTGGGCGACAGCCTGATAAGGGAATACCGGTTTAGGGAGAACTATTACTTCGTATCGGGCGACAACATGGAAAACTCCCGCGATTCGCGGTATTGGGGACTGCTGCCCGAAAGCTACATAGTGGGAAAGGCAACAAGAATATGGAAATCGGAAGATCCCGCCGACGGACATATCCGTTGGGACAGGGTGTGGAAAGGAATAAAATGAAACATATAAATAAAATAATGGCAAGTGGGATTTGTCTATTTATCACCTGGCTCTTCATCCTTGCCGGTGCGGTAGAAGCGGTATGGGGGCTTGCACAGGTATATGGCTTTACCGCCTCCAACCACTCGCTCTATGCCCTTACCGGCTCTTTCTACAATCCGGGGCCTTACTCCGGTTTCCTTGCCATGACGCTTCCGGTCTGTCTGTATGAATGGCTGAAGCGCAGGAAGGAAAAGAAAACGACGGCCTATTATGTAGCCTTATCCGTGCTGTTACTCCTTATTTGTGTGTTGCCGGCCGGAATGAGCCGCTCGGCATGGATGGCCGGGGCGGTCTCGTCGGCATACATCGCATATATGCATTACCGGAAGGAGATTCACGCCTACATCCGTTGTCACCCGAGACGGACGAAAGCGGGAACAATTCTGCTGATATTGCTCGCAGGAGGGATACTTGCCGGTGTTTACCTGATGAAGAAGGACTCGGCAGACGGAAGGCTGCTGATGTGGAAGGTGTCCGTGCACGCCATAGCCGGACAACCGTGGCGCGGATACGGATGGGACGGCGTCCCCGGTGCCTATGGGCAGGCGCAGGAAGATTATTTCTCGGCGGGCAACTACACGGAAACCGAGGAACGGGTGGCGGGGTCACCCGAATATGTGTTCAATGAATATCTTCAGGTGGCGATGGCATGGGGAGTTCCCGTGCTCCTGATGGCGTTGCTGGTGGTGGGCGGAAGCGGTTATGCCGGGCACAGGCAGAAGGAGTACGGGCTGTGCGGTGCACTGCTGTCTTTGGCCGTGTTCTCCTTTTCTTCCTATCCGTTCCAGTTCCTTCTGTTTGTCGTTGCCCTGGCATTGCTGGTAACAGGGTGCGCAATAAAGACCCTTTCCTCCCGACGCCCATTGGTTTGCATGGCGGGAACCGTGTTCTTATTGTTGTCGGCGGGCTATGGGTGTTACCAGGTGTATCGGTGGAAGGAGGTGCGTGAGACGGCTTCGTCGGCATGGCACCGGAAACAGATGTTTTACCGTTCGGGGGCTTATGAACAGGCGGCGGAAGTCTATGCGGAGATATACGAAGACATGAAATGGAATGCCCGCTATCTGTTTGAATACGGTCATGCCCTGCACAAACTGCACAGAAATGAGGAATCGAATGTGGTTATGAAGGAGGCGTTGAAGGTGAGCGGCGACCCGATGATACTGAACATAATAGGCAAGAACGAGCAGGAGGCGGGTAATTATGCAGAGGCGGAATATTGGCTGATTCGTTCCACCCATCGGCTGCCGGGCAGAATCTATCCTTATTTCCTGTTGGCAAAGCTATATGCGGAACCGGGGTTTTATCAACGGCAAAAACTGGAACAGGCCGCAAGGATGGTAATGGAGAAAGAGCCGAAGGTGCAATCCACGGCCATCAGGCAAATGAGGGAGGAAATAAAGAAATTACTTTGATATTCCTATTTGTACTGAATTGTATAAATGCCTAAAAAAGAAAATTTAACAAAAAAAGAAGAGGGAAAATGAGTTTTATTCAAATATAATATTTTTATTTGTCTTTTAAACAAGAATAACATGACTATGAAATTACACATATTGGCTTATGGGCTGGTGCTGGCCACTACAGTGGCAGCTTGTTCTGATGAAAAAAAAGATTCTAAGGAAAAAGAAGGTGTGGAAACTGTATTGCCCTCATTGCCCAATGAGGTGACGGTGGTGCCGCTGGAAAAACGAGTATTCAATCATGAACTGATCAGTAATGGGAAGGTTACGGCAAAGGATTATGCCGACTTGTATTTTCGCACTGCAGAAGTAGTGGCCCATGTTTGGGTGAAAAATGGAGATGTGGTGCGTAAAGGGCAGAAAATAGCAGAACTTGATTTGTTTAAGTTGAATAATACGTTGGCACAGCAGAAAAATGGATTGGCCCAGTCCACACTGGAGATGCAGGATGTATTGATAGGACAGGGGTATGCACCCGATAATTTGAAAGCTGTGCCGGCCGATGTATTGGAATTGGCAAAAGTAAAAAGTGGTTATGAGCAAAGTAAAGCCCAATATGAGTCTGCCAAATATGATGTGGAACAAGCTACACTGGTGGCACCTTTCGATGGTGTTGTTGCCAATCTCTTCGAAAAAGAACATAACATTCCAAAAACGTCAGAAGCTTTTTGCCGGGTAATTAACGCCGGTACGATGGAAGTTGATTTCACTGTGCTTGAAAGTGAGTTGCCTCTGATTAAGGTAGGGGATAAAGTGGAAGTGACTCCTTATGCTTCCGCTGCCGGTGTACGTCAGGGAAGTATCAGTGAAATCAATCCGCTGGTGGATGAAAATGGTATGGTGCGTGTAAAGGCGCGGGTGAATGGAGGCAATAAACTCTTTGACGGGATGAATGTCAGAGTCAGTGTGAAGCGTTCGGTAGGAGAGCAGTTGGTGATTCCTAAAACGGCTGTTGTTCTGCGTTCGGGCAAGCAGGTGGTATTTACGCTGAAAGACGGTAAGGCTATGTGGAATTATGTGCATACAGGGCTGGAAAATATGGAAGAGTATACCATCACAGACGGTCTGGAGGAAGGAATGGAAGTGATAGTCACCGGTAATGTAAATTTGGCTCATGAAGCTCCTGTCAAGGTAATTAAGAATTGAGAATTGTCATTCTGAATGAATTGAAGAATCTGAAAAGAATTAGCAAATGGTAAAGTTCTTATTACAACGCCCTATAGCCGTGCTGATGGCGTTCACTGCCTGTTTTATTATCGGGCTGGTGACGTATTTCTCATTGCCGGTGTCTTTGTTGCCTGACATCGCTATTCCCCAAATTACCATTCAGGTGTCGGGAGAAAACTCTTCGGCGCGTGAGTTGGAGAATACAGTCGTTACACCGGTGCGCAGACAATTATTGCAGGTAGCGGGATTGAGAGAAATAAAAAGTGAGACTCGTGACGGTGCAGGTGTTATCCGCATGGAGTTCGAGTTTGGTGTCAATACGGATTTGGCGTTTATAGAGGTCAATGAAAAGATTGATGCTGCCATGAACAGCCTGCCCAAAGAGGTGGCGCGTCCTAAAGCAATAAAGGCAAGTGCAACGGATATTCCGGTTTTCTATCTGAACATGACACTGAAGAATGACCGGCCTTATGAGGGCACGAATGAGCAACAGTTTCTGGATATGTGCGAACTGGCGGAAAATGTGGTCAAACGCCGCATCGAACAGTTGCCTGAGGTAGCGATGGCTGATATTACCGGTGTCCCCGGAAAATTACTTCAGATAGTTCCCGATAAAGATAAACTGGCCATGACGGGTATCACGGTGGAGGATATCGAGAATGCATTGGCTTCCAATAATGTGGAGCCGGGAAGTATGTTGGTAAGGGATGGGTATTATGAATATAATATCCGTATTGCTACGTTGCTCCGTACCACCGAAGATGTGAAGAATATATATATCCGTAAGGGAGACCGTATTTTGCAATTGAAGGAACTTTGCAAAGTGGATGTCGTATCACAAAAAGAAAGCGGGCTATCCGTTGCCGGAGGTAAAAAAGCGGTTACTCTGGCTATCATAAAGCAGAGTGACGAGAATATGGATGAAATGAAGGAGAAGTTGAAAGAAACGACTGATTATTTTGCTTCTCTTTATCCTGATATTGAGTTCAGTATAAGCCGTAACCAGACGGAATTGTTGGATTATACCATTTCCAATTTGCAACAGAATTTGTCTTTAGGATTCTTGTTTATTTTCATTGTTGCCATATTGTTCTTGGGAGATATCCGCTCGCCGTTGGTTATCGGTATCAGTATGGTGACCTCTATTGTCATTACTTTTTTCTTTTTCTATTTCTGCCATGTTTCATTGAATGTTATCTCATTGTCGGGCTTGATTTTGGCTGTGGGTATGATGATTGACAGCTCTATCATTGTGACGGAGAATATTTCTCAATATCGGGAGCGGGGATATTCATTGAAGCGGTCATGTGCTGTGGGAACTACGGAAATGATTACTCCGATGTTGAGTTCGTCACTGACTACCATTGCTGTCTTCCTGCCGTTGATATTTATGAGCGGGATTGCAGGTGCTATCTTTATGGACCAGGCTTTCTCCATCACAGTGGGATTGATGATTTCGTATGTCACCGGTATTATGCTTTTACCTGTGCTTTATCTGTTATTCTATAGATTAGGCATACGGAGCAAAAGCTTCTTGTCCAAGAGATTTGATAATCTGTTGAAAAACGAATGGCTGGAGGGTTTTTATGATAAAGGTATCGATTGGGTGTTTTCTCATAAGAAAATTAGTCTGTTGGGCACTTTGGCCACTTTGCCTGTTTGTGTGTTCTTCTTTTATTTTATGGAAAAGGAAAGGATGCCGGAGATAGACCAGAACGAACTGATAATGCGTATCGAATGGAATGAAAATATTCACGTGGACGAGAATAATCGGCGGGTGGATGAGCTGATGAAACTGACAGATGATAAGGTGACTGAACATACGGCTTATGTGGGTATGCAGGATTACATATTGAATGGAGGAAGTGAGTTGTCTTCAACCGAAGCGGAACTTTATTTTAAGACCGGGACACCCACAGAGATACTTCCATTGCAGGATTTGTTGACGAAGGAAGTGGAAGAGAAATATCCTTTGGCTGTGATATCTTTTTCTCCTCCCGAAACTATTTTTGAGAAGTTGTTTGTGACAGGGGAGGCAGATATCGTGGCAGAGCTTCATGCTGCCAATAAATCAAAAGCTCCCGAAGCCGAGCAATTACAGCAGTTGGAAAAGAACGTTATTCAGGCAACGGGAATGACTCCGACGGGTATTGCTTTCCGTAATCAGTTGAATTTGGTGGTGAACCGGGAAAAGTTGCTGTTGTATAACATTGCTTACGAGGAACTGACCAGGGTGTTGCGCACTGCTTTTAAAGAAAACAAAGTGTCTACCTTGCGTTCTTACCAGCAATATTTGCCTATCGGCATTGCCGGAGAAGAAAAAAGCGTGAATCGTATTCTGAATGAAACTTTGGTTCAAACTCAGCCTGATAAGAACAGACAGGTGAATTATATTCCGCTGAGTGAGCTGGTATCGATTGTTCCGGCTGAGGATTTGAAGAGTATTACGGCCGGTAAGAACGGAGAGTATATTCCGTTGAGTTTTTATGATGTTGAAAACCCTACACGACTTATGAAGGAAGTGAAGGAAACGGTTAAAGAAAAGAATGAGTGGGAAGTGGATTTCTCAGGCAGTTTCTTTTCGAATGAAAAGATGATGGGAGAACTGACTGTTATTCTGTTTGTGTCGCTTTTGTTGATGTACTTTATCTTGTGTGCACAGTTCGAGAGTTTCTTGCAGCCGTTCATCGTGCTGTTGGAGATACCGGTAGATACAGCTTTTGCATTGATTACCTTATGGGTGTTTGGACATACGCTGAATTTGATGTCGGCTATCGGTATTATTGTAACTTGCGGTATTGTGGTGAATGACTCTATTCTGAAACTGGATACTATTAATGAGTTGCGTAAAACCGGAATACCTTTGGTTGAGGCTATCCATATTGCCGGTAAGAGACGTTTGAGAGCTATTATCATGACGTCGTTGACTACTATTTTTGCAATGGTGCCATTGTTGTTTACTTCGGATATGGGATCGGAATTGCAAAAGCCATTGTCTATTGCCATGATTGGTTCGATGGTAGTGGGAACATTGGTCAGTTTGTTCATTATTCCTTTGATATATTGGTTTATTTATAGAAAACATGATAAAAATGAAGTACGTTAGTATATGGATCATAGGCTGTCTTTTATCGGTTGGCGTAAAGGCACAGCAGACGGTGAAATTGGATTTGCAGCATACGATAGAGATTGCGAATGACAGTTCGTTGTCGGCATTCAGATATCAAAATATGTATTTATCGGGTTATTGGGAATTCAGAACCTATAAAGCGAATCGCCTTCCCAGTTTGACACTTGACCTGACTCCGGCAAAGTATTACCGGTATATCACTCAGCGTTATGACTCTAATGAGGATATGGACGTATATCGTGAACAGCAGATGTTCAGTGCCGGTGGCGGACTGAGCATCAGGCAGAATCTGGATTGGACAGGCGGTACTTTCTATATAGATTCGCAACTTGACTTTATGCGCAACTTCGGTGATACGAAATCTACCCAATATTCCAGTGTGCCTATCCGGGTGGGCTATCAGCAGAGCTTATTGGGGTATAATGCATTTCGTTGGGACCGTAAGATTGAACCGCTGAAATATGAAAAGGTAAAGAAACAATTCATTTATAATACGGAGACCGTGTCAGAGGAGGCTGTCACTTACTTCTTTGCATTGGCAATGGCTCAAGCCGACTATCAATTGGCTAAAGAGAATGTGTCTTCCAGTGATACCTTGTATAGTATCGGACTGCAACGCCATAAAATAGCAGCCATTTCACGTGCGGATTTATTGACCCTTGAATTGGATAAAGTGAATGCGCATAACACTTTGGAAAATGCACAGATAGCGCTGAAACGTGCTATGTTCTCATTGGCTTCTTTTCTGAATCTGGATAAGAATACGACTATCGAATTGTCTTTACCCGGTCGCCCCGCTGCCATGGAGATTCCGGTAGATGTGGCTCTGGCTAAAGCAAAAGAGAACAATCCGTCTTTCTTGGAGCAACGCCAGAATATTTTGGAAGCAGAACAGAATGTGAATAAGACCAAGGTGGAATCTCGTTTTAATGCCAGCCTGAATGCCAGTGTCGGATTCAATCAGGTAGCAGATAAGTTCGGAGATGCCTACCGCCACCCTTTGCAACAGGATTTGGTGTCGGTGAGTGTTTCTATTCCATTGGTGGACTGGGGAGTAAGAAAAGGAAAATACAATATGGCAAAGAATAACCTGAATGTGGTAAAGATTGCCGCACGTCAGGAAGAGCTTAGTGTGGAAGAAGAGGTGATAATGACCGTAAGTGATTTCAATATCCAGCAGCGCCTGATTGCCAGTGCCGAAGAAGCATTGGACTTGGCGGTGATGGCGTATGAACAGACACGCCAACGCTTCATTATCGGCAAAGCGGATGTAAACAGTCTGACTCTTTCATTAAATCGCCAACAAGAAGCACAGAAGAATTATATTTCGGCTTTACAGAATTATTGGTTGAATTATTATAAGATACGGAAACTGACATTGCACGACTTTGCTTCGGGATTTTCATTATCTGATAAGTTTGATTTTAATGTAGGTATGTATCGATGAGCAACTCTCGTACTTTATCTTCGTTTACGCTGATAGTCACTTTTGTCTGTTTGGCGTTGATAGGTTTGGCTTTGGTTCCGTTATTGCCGGTCAAACTGGCACCGTCGCGTGTTTTGCCGGGGCTCACTATTTCATTTAGAATGCCGGGTAATTCATCGCGGGTGATAGAGGCTGAGGTGACCAGCAAACTGGAATCGATGCTGGCAAGGGTAAACGGAATAAAAAATGTAATATCTACTTCTGATAATGGAGGAGGAAGTATAACGCTGGAACTGGATAAGCATGCGGATATTGATGCTGCCCGTTTTGAGGTGTCAACCATTATCCGCCAAACGTGGGCGCAGTTGCCTGACGGAGTCAGCTATCCTCAGATTAGTACCCGCCGTTCGGATGATAAAGCATCGAGGCCATTTATGACATATACTCTCAATGCGCCCTCTAATCCTATCTTGATTCAAAACTATGCCGAAGAGAACATAAAACCGGTGCTGGGACAATTGGCGGGTGTATATAAAGTAGAATTGAATGGGGCTACTCCGATGGAGTGGCAATTGGAATATGACAGTGAACAGTTGTCTCGCTTGGGAATAACACTGGGAGACGTGCAGGTTGCCATCAACCGCCATTACGAGAAAGAATTTCTGGGTATTTGTTCTATAGAGAAGGGGCCGGATGATAAGGACTGGATTCGGGTGGTGCGCACTGCTACAGGCAAGGAAACGGAGTTTGAGCCCGATGCCATCAAACTGGAGACAGGAGATGGAACGGTGGTCACATTGGATAAGTTGATAAAAGTAAAGCATGTGGAAGAACAGCCACAGAGCTATTACCGCATCAACGGACTGAATTCCATCTATCTTTATATTACGGCTGAGGAAACGGCAAATCAGCTGGAACTGAGCCGTCAGGTAAAAGACCGTATGGCGGAATTGCAGGCAAAGATGCCGGCCGGATATGAGGTACATATCGGTTATGATGCCACGGAGTATATTCAAAAGGAATTGGATAAAATTTATTTCCGTACCGGACTGACTGTGCTGATTTTATTGCTGTTTGTTGCATTGATTACCCGCAATTTGCGTTATCTGTTTCTGATAGTAACCAGCTTGACTATCAACATAGCCGTAGCTGCTATTTTCTATTATATCTTCGGACTGGAAATGCAGCTTTATTCTTTGGCCGGTATTACCATTTCTCTCAACTTGGTGATAGACAATACTATTGTCATGACCGATCATATTTTGCATCGTAGGAATCTGAAAGCATTTGTCTCTGTGCTGGCTGCTACTTTAACTACCATCGGAGCATTGGTTATTATTTTCTTCCTTGATGAAAAGATTCGGTTGAACTTGCAGGATTTTGCGGCTGTGGTAATTATAAATCTGGCTGTTTCATTGTTTGTAGCCTTGTTCTTTGTTCCTTCCATGATTGACAAGATTAAGTTGGAGAAGAAAAAGACGAAGAAGCACAGACGCACTTGGATGAAGCGTTTTGCGGTTTATTTTACTCGCTTCTATCAGGGATTTATTTATTACTTGTGCCGCTTTAGGGTGCCGGCCTGTATTTTATTGGTATTGGGCTTTGGCCTGCCTGTCTTTATGTTGCCCGATAAGATGGAAGGGGAGGGGACATTTGCGGAATATTATAATAAGGTATTCGGCAACTCCACTTATAAAGAGAAAGTAAAACCGATAGTCGACAAGGCATTGGGAGGCAGTTTGCGTCTGTTTGTCGAGAAAGTATACGAAGGCAGTTACTTTAATCGTGACGAGGGAGAAGTGGTATTGTATGTAAATGCCAATCTGCCTAACGGAAGTACATTGGAGCAAATGAATGCATTGGTCAAGAAGATGGAAACTTACTTGAGCGATTTTAAGGAAATCAGGCAGTTCCAGACAGCTATATATAGCGCACGGCAGGCAAACTTACAGATTTACTTTACGAAAGAAGTGGAACACAGTGGCTTCCCTTATACATTGAAGTCTAATATTATCAGTAAAGCTTTGACGCTGGGAGGAGGAAGCTGGGGAGTATATGGTTTGCAAGACCAGGGCTTCAACAATGATGTGCGCGAGAGTGCCGGAAGTTTCCGGGTGAAGATGTATGGTTATAATTATGATGAGTTGGCTTATTGGGGAGACCGTTTGAAAGAGAAACTTTTGGAGCATCGTCGAATAAAAGAGGTGATTATCAATTCTGAATTCTCATGGTGGAAGGATGATTACAGCGAATTCTACCTTGACTTGAACAGGGAAAGGATGGCCAAGGAGAATATTACGGCTACACAGTTATTCAATGCTTTGGGACCTGTGTTCGGGCGTGATATTTATTGCGGAAGTGTTTTGTTTGAAAATCAGGCTGAATGGTTGAAGCTGTCTTCCATGCAAGGGCAGCAATATGATGTGTGGGGGCTGGTAAATGTTCCTTTGATGATAAACGGACACTCTTATAAATTAGCTGATTTTGCAACGGTAGAGAAAGGACAGTCTCCGCAGAAGGTGGCAAAAGAAAATCAGCAGTATCGTTTGTGTCTGCAATATGAGTATATAGGTTCTTCCGAGCAGGGAAGAAAGTTGTTGAAGAAGGATTTGGAAGCCTTTAATAAGATATTGCCGATGGGATATACGGCAGAGGATGAGCAGGAACGGTGGTCATGGGGGAAGAAGGACAATGCACAATATGCATTGCTCTTGATTGTGATTGCAATCATTTTCTTTACCACCGGCATTTTGTTTAATTCGCTCAAACAACCGTTGGCTATTATTTTTGTGATTCCTATTTCGTATATTGGTGTGTTCTTGACTTTCTATCTTTTTGGCTTAAACTTCGACCAGGGTGGTTTTGCATCTTTCGTATTGTTATGCGGTATAACGGTGAATGCAAGTATTTATATATTGAATGAGTATAACTCCATCCGCAAACGTTATCCGCTGCTTTCGGACGTGCAAGCGTATACTAAAGCATGGAATTCAAAGATTATTCCTATTTTCCTGACTGTTGTGTCTACTATTTTGGGATTTATTCCTTTCATGATAGGTCAGGGAAAAGAGGCCTTTTGGTTTCCGTTAGCAGCCGGAACGATTGGAGGATTGATTGCTTCTATATTGGGCATTTTCATGTTTTTGCCTATATTCTCTTTGAAGAAACAGAAAAAAAGAATGAAGTCTGAATAAAATGAAGAAATAAAAATAATATTGTATGGTTGTTGCAATTCATTACTTATTGTAGAATAAGAGACGTAATGCCTTCTTCTTATATTTAGTGTTAATAAATTTTACCCATTTCAAACACATACGTCTGCACGGAACTATACATACGTTCGCATGGGGCTACACATACGTATGTGTAGGGCTATACATACGTATGCATGGAGTTATGCATACGTCCGTGTGGCACAACGAATCGGAAAGAAGATTAGTATGAAATTATTTGGTGGTATTATCGGGTAGTTGTAATATTGTATGCGTTTAAGCTTATTATAAAAAAACAAAAGTTATGTATATGGTAGAGAAGAGCGGCAAGTTGTTATGTCGTATAGTTCTTATTATGTTGTTGTTCGTCCTGTGTTTTTGTGCATCTTGTGGTCATAAAGAGGCAAGATATGCATTGGATATGGCAGAAAAACGAATGTGGGATGAACCGGATTCTGCTTTAAAAGTATTGGAGTCTATCGTTATGCCGGAAGATTTGGAGGGAAAAGAGCTGGCAGATTATGCATTGTTGTTGACACAAGCGCAATATCGTTCCAATATTGTCGCTACTTCGGATTCATTGATTAATATCGCTGTCGGGTATTATCAGGATAAAGATGTGGAAAAAAGAACGGCCTCATTATTATATAAAGGAGGAGTATTAAAAGATATGGGTAAAGATGAAGAGGCTATGTTGGTCTATAAAGAAGCGGAAAGTTATATTCCAAGAATAAAAGATAATAGGATTGTGACATTAATTTACATGGGATTGGGGTATTTGAATCAAAAGAATAGAAACTATGCTTTATCAATCGATTATTTTAAGAAGTCTGTAGCGGTTAACATTGTTCCAAAGCAGGTATTGTCATGGAAAGTAAGCAGTATAATGAATCTTGCTAATATATCATATTATTGGGGAAATAGAGATGATGCTGATTTGTATTATTCTCAATTATTGGATATGGTACCTTTGGTCGATTCTATGCTTCAGACAAAAATATATTATAATTATGGAATCTATAAAAGTAAGGAAAAAGAATGGGCGGAAGCTGAGAAGTATGTGCGTAAGGCGTTAGATAATGCGTCGGGAGACGTATCATATAGAGCTATGCTTTTATTAGCCAATTTATATAGCCGGACAGGACGTGACGGGGAAGTTGATAGCTTGTGTCAGTATGCGTTAAAAACATCGGAGCCGGCAGTAAAGGCTCGCATTTATTATTTCTTGTATGAGGAAAATGTGGCAAGAAAGGAATACGAAGATGCTGTTACCTATTTATCGCATTATGTATTATTGTCGGATACTTTGCGTTCTCAAATAAATCGGTCTGAATATTTGGAAATACAAAAGAAATATGATCAAGTAGTATTATTGAATAAGAATGTAGAGATACATAATCATTGGTATCTTACTATTATAATATCGACCGTTATAATTGTTGCTCTGATTGGAATACATTATTTGGTGTTGTCTATAAATAGAAAGAAAAAAGAAAAGTTATTATTGAAAAGCAAACAGGAAAAAGTGGAGCTGCAAGAAAAGATTGATGCCTGTCAAACTAAGATAGCGGAGGATGAAACGATGCACAATGAGGAAAAAGAAAAATTGCAGATGCAGATCACTCAATTGGAAGCGGAAAAAGAGCAAAAAGATATTAGTATTCGTCGGTTGGAAATCATTTGCAAATCGAAAGATAAGGATATTCCGTTGGAGTATATTGAAGCTTTGGAAATGATAATGAAACTGAAGTCTAAAGAACAGGCTTCCTATAATCCGGCAGTGGATAGGGAGAAATTGCATATTTGGTTGGATTTGGTTTATGATGATTTTGCCGGCCGTTTGCTGGAAAAGTATCAGTTGACCGGGCGGGAAAGGGATGTGTGTTATTTGAAAGCTTTGGATTTTTCCGATGATGAAATCTCTGAATTATTAAAGATACAATTGCGTTCGGAAGAACGATGGATTTATCGTATATGTGAGAAATTCGGGTTTCCCAAAGGTAGTAAAGATGATTTCGCTGCTTATATTGCAGATTTTAAGAAAAGAAGATAGGTGTTTTATTCAGGTTTTGTCGCAAAAAAGAGTGCTGCATTGAAATATAATGCTGATAATCAGTGAAAGTAAATGTCGCAAATCAGTTGGACGATTGTTTGGATTATTGTGGGGCTCTTTCTAAATTCGCAATGTAATAAAAACATTTGTTATGAAAAACGTATTGATAACTATCTTTTTTATCTTGTCTTTTGCACCTATGTTTGCGCAAACAGTTCCTGAAAAGGAAATTGATTTTGAGGGAAGTTTTATTATGGACGATGCCAGATCTGCTTCTCTGCCGATAGAGGCTTATCTTCAAGATACACAAGTTGTCATTACTTTTTATGTGGACCTTTCCGATGCCACGGTGACGATTGCATCAGAAGAAAATAATCAGGAAATGGAAGAACGTACTATTTCATTTATTGATTCCGCTCCGGAGGTTTTTAATATAAGTGGTTACTCAAAAGGTACTTATATTATAACTATAACGACACCGCGAGGTACGTATTTAAGTGGCTTATTCAGAATTGAATAACCACAAAGTGAAGCATGTAAGCTCATCATTACTTCTCTTCATGTTTTTCTGTCTTCTTTTTACTTGTAAAGAGGCTGAAAAGGGGAAGAATACACGTTTGGTTAAAGTGTGGGAAGGGAAAGCATCGGCTTTCCCTTCCTGTTTTATTTGTACTATTCAGGAGATTGATGCCATACATTTATGGAAAAAGTAGAAAGAAATCTCAATTTTATAAAGAGGAATAAAATAAAATGTTTTATTTTGCAGGTCAATAAACATTCTAATACTTACATATCATGTTAACTCAAATTATCAATGGTAAGATATTTACCCCGCAGGGTTGGCTGGACGAAGGTTCGGTGTTGATGCGGGATAATAAAATACTGGAAGTTACCAACTGTGATTTAGCGCTGATTGGCGCCAATCTGATTGATGCCAAAGGCATGTATATTGTCCCCGGATTTGTATGTATGCACGCTCATGGGGGCGGTGGTCATGATTTTACAGAGTGCACGGAAGAGGCATTCCGCACAGCTGTCAAAGCACATCAGAAACACGGTGCCACCAGTATTTTCCCGACATTGTCATCTTCTCCTTTTTCAGAGATTCGTAAAGCTGTAAGTATATGCGAAAAGCTGATGAAAGAAAAAGACAGTCCGGTATTGGGACTTCATGTGGAAGGACCTTACCTGAATCCTAAGATGGCAGGTGGGCAGTTTTCCGGTAAGGTGAAAAATCCGGATAAAGAAGAATATACTTCATTGTTGGATGAAACAAATTGTATCAAGCGCTGGGATTCATCTCCTGAGTTGCCGGGTGCTTTGGAATTTGCCGGCTACCTGAGATCCAAAGGGATAGTGGCTGCCATTTCTCATACCGAAGCCGAATATGACGGTATCAAAGCTGCTTATGAAGCCGGATATACTCATGCGGCTCATTTTTACAATGCAATGCCGGGATTTCATAAACGCCGTGAATATAAGTATGAAGGAACGGTGGAAAGTGTCTATCTGACAGATGGAATGACTATCGAACTTATTGCTGACGGAATTCATTTACCATCTACTATCTTGCGGTTGGCTTATAAGCTGAAAGGAGTGAGCCATACCTGCCTGGTAACCGATGCGCTGGCTTATGCTGCTGCCGAAGGAGTTGAAATAACTGACCCGAATGTGATTATTGAGGATGGTGTATGCAAGATGGCAGACCGTTCTTCGCTTGCCGGAAGTATTGCTACAATGGATGTATTGGTACGTACGATGGTCAAAGCAGGCATTCCTTTGGGTGATGCCATCAATATGGTTTCGGAAACACCGGCACGCATCATGGGAGTAGATGATAGAAAGGGAACATTGCAAAAAGACAAAGATGCCGATTTGTTGGTTTTAGACCGTGATTTGAATATCCGTGCTGCATGGGCAATGGGCAATTTGATAGAAGGAACGAATACATTGTTCTGAATATACTTTTTAAATACTTTAGGGAAGATGTCTAAACAGTTCGAAGTAATTGTTTAGGCATCTTTTTTAGTTTTAGTAGTCATAATCAATGGGAAAATTACTACATTTGCAATTTGTAGAATTGAAAACTCAAACAATAAAATCGATATGAACGAAGCGATTAGACAAGACGTGAAGAAAGCCTGTGAGGTAATGCAGAAAGGCGGGATAATTCTTTATCCTACGGATACCATCTGGGGAATAGGTTGCGATGCAACCAATGCAGAAGCTGTGAAGCGTGTGTATGATATCAAGAAACGAGCAGACAGCAAGGCAATGCTGGTATTGGTAGACAGTTCGGTGAAAGTCGATTTTTATGTACGGGATGTACCGGCAGTTGCGTGGGATTTGATAGATTATGCTACCAAACCGCTGACTATTATCTATGACGGTGCTCGTAATTTGGCCGAAAATCTGTTGGCGGAAGATGGCAGCGTTGGCATTCGTGTAACAGGTGAGGCATTCTCAAAAGAGCTTTGTTTCCGTTTTCGCAAAGCAATCGTATCTACTTCCGCAAACATCAGCGGTCAGCCTTCACCTGCTAATTTCAGTGAAATAAGCGAGGAAATAAAACAAGCGGTAGACTATATTGTCGGTTATAGGCAAGATGAAGTCGGACATCCGAAACCTTCCGGTATTATTAAGTTGGGTAAAGGAGGAGAAGTGAAGATTATAAGAGAATAAGAAAGAGAGAATGGATGCTTTAATAGAAGATAAGAAGAGCTTATTGCAGCGCTTTATTCTGTGGCGCGAAAAAAGGATAAAGGAAAAACATTTCATTCTGATACTGAGCTTTCTGGTAGGTATTTTTACTGCACTGGCAGCATGGTTCCTGAAGTTTTTGGTAGAATGGATTAAGGAATTCCTGACAGAGAATTTTGACTCAACAGGGGTGAACTGGTTATATTTGGTGTATCCTGTGGTGGGTATCTTTTTGACAGGCTTATTCATACGTCATATTGTGAAGGATGATATCAGTCATGGTGTGACAAAGATTCTTTATGCTATTTCGCGGCGTCAGAGCCGTATCAAACGGCATAATACCTGGTCATCGGTGATTGCGAGTGCCATTACTATCGGTTTTGGTGGTTCGGTGGGAGCTGAGGCGCCTATCGTGCTGACCGGTTCTGCTATCGGTTCTAATTTGGGCAGTGCCTTTAAGATGGAACATAAGACACTGATGCTTTTGGTGGGATGTGGTGCAGCGGGAGCAGTGGCAGGTATTTTCAAAGCTCCTATTGCCGGATTGGTATTTACTTTGGAAGTTTTGATGATAGACCTGACGATGGCTTCTCTTTTGCCATTGCTGGTGTCGTGTGTGACGGCTGCTACGGTTTCTTATATTCTCACCGGTTCGGAGGCTATGTTCAAATTTCACATGGATGAGCCGTTTTTGATGGAGCGTATCCCATCGGCTATCTTGTTGGGGATTGCTTGCGGATTGGTCTCTTTGTATTTTACCCGTGCTATGAATTCTGTAGAAAATGTATTTCGTCGTTATAATAATCCGTATGTGAAGTTGACCATTGGCGGCATCATGCTGAGTGTTTTGATTTTCCTCTTTCCGCCTCTTTACGGTGAAGGGTACGATACGATAAATTTATTGCTCAATGGGGTATCCAATCAGGATTGGGATACGGTGATGAACAACTCTATCTTCTATGGATATGGCGGTTTGCTGCTTGTTTATCTGGCATTGATTGTGTTATTTAAGGTCTTTGCATCCAGTGCCACCAATGGCGGTGGCGGTTGTGGCGGTATCTTTGCACCCAGTTTGTTTTTAGGGTGTATCACCGGATTTATCTTTGCCCATTTCTGTAACGAATTTCATCTCGGTCCGTATATTCCTGAAAAGAATTTCGCCTTATTGGGAATGGCAGGATTGATGTCGGGGGTGATGCATGCACCTTTGACAGGTATCTTCCTTATTGCGGAACTGACCGGAGGCTATGACTTGTTCTTGCCTTTGATGATGGTGTCTGTCAGCTCTTACCTCACTATCATGGTGTTTGAACCGCATAGCATTTACTCCATGCGCTTGGCTAAAAAAGGAGAATTGTTGACTCATCATAAGGACAAGGCGGTATTGACCTTGATGAATATCGAAAGCGTGGTGGAAACCGACTTTGAGAAAGTTCGTCCCGATATGGATTTGGGCGAAATGGTAAAGGTTATTTCCCAGGCAAAACGTAATTTATTTCCTGTTGTGGATGTGAATGGAGAGTTACTGGGCATTGTGGCATTGGACGATATCAGGAACATTATGTTCCGTCAGGAGCTGTATCATCGTTTCAAAGTGGAAAAGTTTATGGTGTCGCCTGCCGCCAGAATTTATGTCAACGATTCGATGGAAGAGGTTATGAGGAAGTTTGATGATACGAAAGCTTGGAATCTTCCTGTGATAGATGAGCTCGGCAAATATAAGGGATTTGTTTCCAAGTCGAAGATATTCAACTCATACCGTCAGGTATTGGTAGATTTTTCAGCAGATTAATAGTTATAAGTATGGAAAAGAAAGATTTGAGAATTGTATATATGGGTACTCCTGATTTTGCGGTAGAGAGTCTCAAATGTCTGGTTGAAGGAGGTTATAATGTAGTAGGTGTGATAACGATGCCCGACAAACCGATGGGGCGTCATGGAAGTGTGTTGCAGCCCAGTCCTGTAAAGCAGTATGCTGTGTCGCAGGGATTGCGCGTGCTTCAACCGGAAAGATTGAAAGATGAATCTTTTGTTGAAGAGCTTCGTTCTTTGCAGGCGGATTTACAGATTGTGGTGGCATTTCGAATGTTACCCGAAGTGGTTTGGAATATGCCTCGCCTGGGAACGTTCAATCTTCATGCCTCTTTGTTGCCTCAGTACAGAGGAGCAGCCCCCATCAATTGGGCGGTCATCAATGGAGATACAGAAACGGGTATCACCACCTTCTTCTTGAAGCATGAAATTGATACCGGAGAAATCATACAGCAGGTGCGTGTGCCTATTGCCGATACAGACAATGTGGGAATTGTGCACGATAAACTGATGATGTTGGGAGGAGAGCTGGTGCTTGAAACGGTAGATGCTATTTTGGCCGGTACGGTGAAGCCTGTTCCGCAGGAAAAACTGATTCAGTCGGAAGCAGAATTGCGTCCGGCTCCTAAGATTTTTAAGGAAACGTGTCGCATTGACTGGAATCAGGGAGTGAAACAGATTTATGATTTTATTCGCGGCTTATCTCCCTATCCGGCTGCATGGACAGAATTGTATATGGGGGGAGCCGGTAAGCAGATGATGAAGATTTATGAAGCTGAGAAAATCTTCTGTCAGCATGATATGCAGATAGGGGAGATTCGTACAGATTTAAAGACTGACTTCCGGATAGCGGTAAAAGATGGTTTCATTAATATATTGTCTTTGCAGCTGGCAGGAAAGAAACGTATGCATGTTGCGGATTTCTTGAGAGGTTATAGGACAGCTAATGATAACCGTGTAGAGTAATCACACAAAGAATAGATACAAAGTAAAAAGGCGCAGCCGGTGAATGCCGTCCTGCGCCTTTCGTTATAATAAATGAGACATTATATTATAACGGTCGTTTAGTTTTTGGGTTGAGTTATGGTTTAGATATTGAAATTCATGCTTTTTCTGTTATTGTTCATCGTGACTTCTACGATATCGGTTTCATTTTTAATCGTTTTTGTTTTTATCTTAAATCCTTTCAATGTACCTTCTTTAAATCCCGGCATATTTTCCAATGTAAATGAGACATAACCACTGTTGGCATTGAGTTGCAGGTCATCGGCCGCATCATGACGCAACTCGGCACTTAAATATCCGCGTGCGTCCGGCTGGGCATCTTTCGCTATGAGTAAGCTGATAGAATGTGGTATAAGATGGTTCCCTCCGTTTAAAAAGGTGTAGCGTAAGTTGAGATGCGCTTTGCTTATACTTTGTCCGCTAATCTCAATCGGGTCTGTGCCATAGTCTTTTGCATCATTGTCTTCCACGAAGACAGGTTCTTTGGTCAGCACTTTATTCACTTGCATAATAGTGATATAAGGAATACTGTCAGCACCTGTACTCTGAGGAATGGCAGTGTAAGTATAAAATATGCGTTGCCCTTTTTGGTTTATTTTATTGTCAGACAAGATTTGCGGGTTGGCTATATAAGTATATCCGTTTAAGTCAGTATCTATCAAAGTAGCCCCCGACAGCGTAATGGGATTGACAATGATGGCCATGTCTGCATTATAATTATCCATACTGCTTTGGAGGTCATCTATGTCTTCATCGTGACTGCATGCTTGCGTCATGCAGGTCACGACCGACAGAAAGAGTAGGAGTACTATATTCTTTATATGCTTCATTTCATTATCTCTTTTTGAATGTTTCTATGACGTAAATGTACAGACAGGATGTTTACTGCTTCTAAAAGTGTTAAATCTGCTTAAGCAAAAAAAATCTGCTTCGTTAATGCAGTATTTTTGCAATCTCATCATTTATAGAATAAAATAGTGTCACAAACAATGAATGAAGCAGAGTTGGCCGAACGATGCGGCAAGGGAGATAACCTTGCCCGCAAGCAGTTGTATGAGCGTTATGCCGGACAATTGATGGCTATCTGTATTCGTTATATTGGTGACAGAGAGACGGCACAAGATGTTTTGCATGATGGCTTTTTGAATATCTTTCGTTCTTTCGACAAGTTTACTTACAAAGGAGAAGGGTCACTCAAAGCATGGCTTGCGCGTGTGATGGTAAATGAAGCTTTGGGTTATTTGCGCAAACAGTCTTCAGCCAATCAGGAAATAGTAGTGGAAGAATTGCCGGATATGGTGGATGGAGATGATGATACGATGGAACAGATTCCTCAGTCTGTATTGATGCAGTTTATAAAAGAATTGCCGGAAGGCTATCGCACCGTTTTTAATCTATATGTATTTGAAGAGAAAGGACACAAGGAAATAGCTCAGATGTTAGGAATCACCGAGCATACCTCTTCATCGCAATTATATCGTGCCAAAAGTTTACTTATAAAGAAGATTAATGATTATAGAAAGAGGATATAGGAATGGAAGAGAAAGATAAATGGATAAAGAATTTACGCCATCGGATGGAGGACTATTCCGAACCGGCTCCTGCTGATCTTTGGAATCAGTTGGAGAAGGAGCTTAATAGTACTCCCAAAATTATTCCGTTGTGGCGTCGCTGGCAGGCAGTAGCAGCAATTGCCTTGCTGGTGGTCATATCGACAGTGACCGTATGGTTCTGGCATTCTCCTTCGGCAGAATATGTAGAAAGAAAATCTGTTGAAATAGCATCTCTTTCTCCTTCGGCGGATATGAATGAGATAATTCCTACCCATCCGTCAGTGGCACATATCGCTCCCGAAATTACGTCAGTAAAAAAGAAAGTGAACAATGTGGAAGCTGTTATGCAGAAAGCTGTATCTGCATTTTATAATGAGGTGATGACAGAAAAAACAGCAGAAGAGAAGCCGATGGAGGAAACAGATAAGACGGATAAAAAGAGCAAAGAAACGGAACAGGTGAAGACTGGAGAACCTGTGCAGAAACCGGCTGCAAGAACTGCCCGTCGTAATAATTATTATGCATACGCCACCCCCCGGAAGACAAAAGAAAGGAAGTGGTCGGTTGGTGTTTCTACCGGTAACGTTCCTTTTTCTTCCAATATGAATTATTCGGGATATGGAAGTCTGGCTCCATTGAATAAAGAACCGAAGAAAAATTCACCTTATGCTTCTTTGGAGGCAAGGAATGAACTGAACGAGCCTATTTATTTTGCTAATCTGAATGAGGATAATAATACGAAGGTGGAACATCACATGCCTGTCACATTCGGCGCGTCTCTCCGTTTTGAGTTGAATGAGAAATGGGGTATCGAGACGGGAGTAACCTATACGTTGCTTTCCACTGATTTACGTTCAGGTTCTCAGGATTCTTATTTTGAAGAAGAGCAACGCTTGCATTATGTCGGAATTCCTTTGAAGGTAGATCGTCGTTTGTGGAGTAATAAACGTTTTGAAATCTATGCTTCGGCAGGGGGAATGGTCGAAAAGTGTGTTTCGGGCACGATGCACAAGGTGGGCATTGTGAATAAGCAAGACAAAGATGCAACAGATGAAAAGATAAATGTGAAGCCATTGCAATGGTCGTTGTCGGCTGCTGCCGGTGCACAGTTCAAGATTACAGAGAAAGTCGGTATTTACGCCGAACCCGGTGTGGTTTATTATTTTGATGATGGTAGTCAATGGCAGACTATTCGCAAAGAGCATCCTTTTAATTTTAATATTCAATTGGGAGTGCGGTTTACTTTGAAATAAATGACTTCTGTTTGCAATTTTACCGAGTATTCGCAAATAAACCATTTTTTTGTACTACTTTTGTAACCTATATGCTAAGAAATAAGAACAGTGAATTATGGCTAAACCTCTAATATCTCCTTCTTTACTGTCTGCCAATTTTGCTAACTTGCAGGCAGACATACAGCAAATCAATCGCAGTGAAGCCGATTGGTTGCATATTGACGTGATGGACGGTGTGTTTGTTCCTAATATTTCTTTTGGGTTTCCCGTATTGAAATATGTAGCGGAACTGACAGAAAAACCTTTGGATGTACATTTGATGATTGTCAACCCTGAGAAGTTTATAAAGGAAGTAAAAGACTTGGGCACTATGATGATGAATGTGCATTATGAAGCATGCATACACTTGCACAGGGTAGTGCAACAGATAAAGGATGCGGGCATGAAAGCAGCTGTAACGCTCAATCCTTCTACTCCTGTTGCCATGTTGACAGACATTATCCGTGATGTGGATATGGTTTTGTTGATGAGTGTAAATCCGGGATTCGGAGGGCAGAAGTTTATTACACACACATTGGATAAAGTGCGAGAATTGCGCGAGCTCATAGCCCGTACCGGTTCGCAGGCTTTGATAGAAGTAGACGGAGGTGTGAATCTGGAAACCGGTAAGCTGTTGGTGGAAGCCGGAGCCGATGTTCTCGTGGCGGGAAATGCGGTATTCAAAGCTCCCGATATGGGAGAAATGATTCATAAGTTGAAGAATCTTTGATTATTCGACAGTGCAATTATTTTCGGCTTTGAAGCCTTACTCTATACTCCGGCTGACCATCCCATTGGTAGCCGGAATTTTTTTATCCGATACCTGCTTTCGGTCTTTGAATTTGTTGTCTGTGCACTTTGGAGTGATGGCTGTGCTTTTTGTTGCTCTTCTGTGGATGCTGAGAACATGCGCTTACCGTTATCGGTGGCTTTTTGGAGGAACGGTCAGCCTGTTTCTGCTGGTTTTGGGAAGTACGGTGACGCAAATACAGTGGGATAAAATACACTGCGATTGGTCATCGGAAAAGAAAGTGTACCGAGGTGTCGTTCAGGAAACTCCTGTTGAAAAGGAGAAAGTCATGGTATGCAAAGTAAAGACAGAGGACAGACAGGTGCTGCTTTCTGTTTATAAGGACAGTTTGTCTCAAACCTTGCAAAGCGGAGATAATATCTTGTTCTATGGCAAAATTCGTTCTCCGCACAATGCAGGTAATCCGTATGAGTTTGATTATGCTTCTTATTTGTTGCGGAAACAGATTAGCGGGACTGCTTATGTGTATGCCGGATATTGGCGTGTTATGGACAAACCGCGTGTGCTCAGTATCAAGCAACAGGCTTTGGCTTGCAGAGATAAGATTGTCGGGTGTTATCGGCAATGGGGATTTAAAGGAGAGGAATTTGCCGTACTTTCCGCATTGACGGTGGGATATAAAGAAGAGTTGAGCGATGAGTTACGGGAGTCTTATTCGGTGGCGGGGATTAGCCATGTGCTGGCATTGTCGGGACTTCATGTCGGAATACTTTGGTTTCTGTTGGGGTATATGTTGCGGCCGTTTTGCCGTAATCGGGCAATGCGTATCCTGAAATGGATAGTCGTTACGCTGTTGCTGTGGAGTTTTGCTTTTGTGGCAGGGCTGATGCCCTCGGTGGTGCGTGCCGTCATCATGTGTATGTTGGTTGAGCTCGGAACACTGGGAGGAAAACGAGGGAAACCTCTGAATATATTGGCAATAGCGGCATTTTCTATGTTATTGTATTCTCCTTTTTATTTGTTTGATGTAAGTTTTCAACTCTCTTTTATGGCAGTTTTAGCCATTTCTCTGTGTTATAAAGAATTCTACCGTATCCGTTTTATCCGTAATCGTTTCTTGAGATATATATGGGGAACAACGATTGTGTCTGTGGTGGCACAATTAGGTACGGCCCCATTGGTAATGTATTATTTTTCCGGTTTCTCTCTTTACTTTTTATTGGCAAATCTGCTGGTGGCACCATTGATTCCTGTTATTATTTATCTGGCATTGCTGGCTTTTGTCTTTGCACCGGTCGCAGAACTTCATCATTGCATTCTGTTCATGTTGGAAGAAGTCATTAAATGTTTGAATTGGGGTACATGGACTATCAGCCGATTGCCTTCGGCTTTTATAGACTCGTTGTATTTATCTTCCTTGGAAGTATGCTTGCTTTATGCTTTTTTTATGTTGGGACTGTATTATTGGAGTACCGGGAGCAGGAAAGCGTTGATAAAGGTGTTTGCAGGAATAAATATGATTTTGGTACTTTTGCTCTACATTCATTTTCCCCGGGCAACCGTTCCTTCGATAGTGTTTTATAATCTGCATAATTGTGCTGCCGTTCATTTTATAGAGGCTGATAATTCTTCTTATTTATGTTCAAACAGGAAAGACAGCACCTATATTTATATGAAAAACATAGCTGAAACCTATTGGAAACGGAAGAAGATGCCGATCCCCCATTTGCTGTTATCCGATTATGAAGGTAGAAATGTATGGAGCCATAAAGGAATTGTCCATTGGAGGGGCATGAATATTTGTATGGTGACTGATGGGTATTGGCGCAACAAATCCGCCACAAATCTGTTGGATATCGATTATATGTATTTGTGTAAAGGATATAAAGGAGAGATTGCTCCGTTGCAAAAACTGTTTCATATAAAGAGAATAGTCTTGGATGCATCGCTCGGTGATTATAAGTTAAAAGCCTATAAAGAGGAGTGTAAAACCTTGGGTTTGGATTATATTGATATTTCGGAGAAAGGTTCTTTCCGTATTCTTCTGTGAATAAAGAATAAATTTGTATTTTTGCCATTTCAAAAGAAAAGATATATATATGTTATCAAAAGTAATTTCGCAAGCTAATATTGACCATGTGGAGAAATGGTTTGAGAGAGCTGAAAAAATAGTAATTGTCACCCATGTATCTCCCGACGGAGATGCGATAGGTTCTTCATTGGGACTATGGCATTTTCTGGAATCTCAAGAGAAGAATGTGAACGTGATTGTTCCCAATGCTTTCCCCGATTTTTTACGTTGGATGCCCGGGGCGAAAGATATCATCCGTTATGACAAATATAAAGAGTTTGCCGATAAGTTGATAGCTGAGGCGGATGTTATTTGCTGTTTGGATTTCAATGCCCTGTCGCGTATTGATGCCATGGCAGATGCTGTTGCTGCGTCAAAAGGACGTAAGATGATGGTAGACCATCATCTTTACCCCGGTGATTTCTGCCGGATTGTCATTTCTCATCCCGAAATCTCCTCCACTTCCGAACTCGTATTCCGTTTGATTTGCCGTTTGGGGTATTTTGAAGATATCACCAAAGAAGGAGCGGAATGCATCTATACGGGAATGATGACAGATACAGGCGGTTTCACTTATAATTCGAATAACCGGGAAATTTATTTCATCATCAGTGAGCTTCTTTCGAAAGGCATAGACAAGGATGAGATTTACCGCAATGTATATAATACGTATTCCGAAGGACGCTTGCGCCTGATGGGGTATGTGCTGTATGATAAGATGCAGGTTTTTCCCGAATTCAATTCGGCGTTAATTTGGTTGACCAAAGAGGAACAAGGCAAATTTCAATATGTGAAAGGAGATACGGAAGGCTTTGTGAACATTCCCCTTTCTATCAAGAATGTCCGTTTCTCTGTTTTCTTGCGCGAGGATACGGAGAAAAACATGATTAAAGTTTCCTTGCGTTCGGTCGGAACCTTCCCTTGTAATAAAGTTGCTGCTGATTTTTTCAACGGAGGCGGGCATCTGAACGCTTCGGGAGGTGAGTTTTATGGCACAATGGAAGAAGCTATCGGCTTGTTTAAACAAGCTTTATTGAAGTACGAAGAGCTATTGTTGGCAAAAAAATAGTTATTTTAGTATAATTGCCTAAAAACAATATAAAAGTTTGCGGGTGATTTATTACTTTTGCCCGAAATTATAACAGAATCAGAATGAAGAAATTAAGTATACTGTTCACATCAGTGTTTCTATTAGGATTGTTTTTCCAGTCATGTAACAATGAAAAATCCTATGCTGAGATGAAGGAAGAGGAAAGAGAAGCTATTAAGCGGTTTATTGAGAAAGAAGATATCAAGGTAATTAGCTTTGAGCAGTTTCAGGAACAAGACTCAACTACGAATGTGAAGGATAATGAGTTTGTTCTTTTCTCGGACAATGGTGTGTATATGCAAATTGTAGAAAAAGGAAACGGGAATGTACTGAAAGACGGACGTTATGAAGTGCTGGCCCGTTATGTAGAAGAGCAGATAACGGCAGATGGCACAGGGGATACTCTGTCTTTGAATACTATTGGTAATCTTGCACCACATCCCGATGAATTTATGTTAACTAAGTCGGGAAAGAATTTTTCGGCTTCTTTCACTACAGGGCAAATGGCTTCTGTATACGGCAGCACGTTTGTTCCCAGTGGTTGGTTGATTCCGTTTAATTATATCAGAACGGGCCGCGAGATTTCCGGTCGGGCAAAGGTTAGATTGATTGTTCCTCATAGCGAGGGACAAAAGAATGCCTCTGCTTACGTTTATCCTTGTTACTATGAAATAACTTATCAATTAGGACGATGACACTGATTAAATCAATCTCAGGTATCCGTGGCACTATTGGTGGCCATGCGGGGGAAGGTTTGAACCCGCTGGATATTGTAAAATTCACATCAGCTTATGCAACGCTGATACGTAAAACAACAACTGTAAAGAGTAATAAAATTGTAGTAGGACGCGATGCCCGCATCTCCGGTGAGATGGTAAAGAACGTGGTATGCGGAACCCTGATGGGGATGGGGTTTGATGTGGTGAACATTGGCTTGGCTTCTACTCCGACCACCGAACTGGCTGTTACTATGGAAGGCGCATGTGGCGGTATTATTCTGACTGCAAGCCATAACCCTAAACAATGGAATGCCCTGAAGCTGCTGAATGAAAAGGGAGAGTTTCTGAATAAGGAAGAAGGAAATGAAGTTCTTCGTATCGCTGAAGCTGAAGAATTTGAATTTGCTGATGTAGACCATTTGGGCAGCTATCGTGAAGACAATACTTACAATCAAAAGCATATTGACAGTGTATTGGCATTGAAGTTGGTTGATGTGGAGGCTATCCGCAAAGCTGATTTCCATGTAGCTATCGACTGTGTGAATTCTGTGGGAGGAATTATCCTTCCCGAATTACTGGAACGTCTTGGTGTGAAACATGTAGAAAAACTATATTGTGAACCTACCGGAAATTTCCAGCACAACCCCGAACCTCTTGAAAAGAACTTGGGTGATATCATGGGATTGATGGCAAAAGGCGGCTGTGATGTGGCTTTTGTTGTTGACCCTGACGTTGACCGTCTGGCTATGATTTGTGAAGATGGTAAGATGTACGGTGAGGAATATACATTGGTAACTGTTGCTGATTATGTATTGAAACATACTCCGGGAAATACAGTTTCCAATTTGAGTTCTACCCGTGCTTTGCGTGATGTAACCCGCAAATATGGTTGCGAATATAATGCTTCTGCCGTAGGTGAAGTAAATGTGGTGACAAAGATGAAAGCAACAAATGCAGTCATCGGTGGTGAAGGTAATGGTGGAGTCATCTACCCGGAAAGCCATTGCGGACGTGATGCTTTGGTGGGCATTGCTTTGTTCTTGAGTCATTTGGCACATGAAGGTAAGAAAGTAAGTGAGTTGCGTGCTTCTTATCCTTCTTATTTTATTGCAAAGAACCGCATAGACCTGACTCCCGAAACCGATGTCGACGCAATTCTGGCAAAGGTGAAAGAACTTTATAAAGATGAAGAAATCAATGACATTGACGGTGTGAAAATTGATTTCCCCGATAAATGGGTTCATTTGCGCAAGAGTAACACAGAACCGATTATCCGTGTGTATTCAGAGGCGTCTACTATGGAAGCTGCTGATGAAATCGGACAGAAAATCATGGATGTTGTTTACAGCTTAGCAAAATAAGATATTAAATACTTTAATTTTTTATTTGCCATATCGGGCGGCAACTCTTGTTGTCTTCTTGATATGGCAAATGTTTTTTTACCATTAAAAGAAATACGATGAAAAAAGGAACATTTATGGCATTGGTATGCCTGGGACTGATGGCATTGACCACTGTCGGTCAGACTTCGGGGAAGAAAGGAACATGGAAGCTGGTTTGGCAGGAAGAATTTGACAACAAAGCCGGATTTGACACCACATCATGGAGCAAGATACCTCGTGGAACGGCAGACTGGAATAACTATATGTCTGATTTTGATTCATGCTATGCCGTGAGAGATGGAAATATGGTCTTGCGCGGTATTGTGAATTATACGCAAAAGAATGATACCGCACCCTATCTTACCGGTGGCATTTATACCAAAGGTAAAAAGCTTTTTACCGGTGGAAGGGTAGAGATAAAAGCCAAGTTGCAGGGAGCTCGCGGTGCATGGCCCGCTATCTGGATGCTGCCCGAAAATGCAAAATGGCCCGATGGAGGTGAGATAGATATCATGGAGCGCTTGAATAGCGACACCATCGCTTATCAAACCGTACATTCCTATTATACCTATAAATTGGGGTTTGAGGATACTCCTCCTCATGGCGGCATCAATAAGATAAATCCTGATGAATATAACATTTACTCGGTAGATATTTATCCTGACAGCTTGGTCTTTGCCATTAACCATGATTACACGTTCACCTATCCGCGGATAAGTACTGACAAAGAAGGGCAGTATCCCTTTTATCAGCCTTATTATTTGCTGATAGATATGCAGCTGGGTGGTTCATGGGTAGGAGGCGTGGACCCGAAGGATTTGCCGGTGGAGATGCTGGTCGATTGGGTGAGATATTATGAAAAAGAATGATACCTTACATCTAGTCTTCTACACGGAGCATGTCACTCATTATGCCATCTGAAATGAAAATACCCGGGCGTGTCAGTTTTAGCGTATCATTGACTATTTCCAGTGTTCCTTGTTTCAGATAAGGCTGTGCCATGCGCAGACAATAGGCGTACAGCTCTTCACCATATTCTCTGCGAAGCTTGGATAGCGGCATTCCCCATTTGGTGCGGATACCGGTGATTACAAAGTCATTATAGCGGGTGTACAAATCGAGCTCTTCAATCTCGAATGCCGGTATCCCGCCGTCTATCCCTTTGATGTATTCATTCAGCGAAGCAATATTCCATTGACGCGAGATGCCGTTGTAGGAATGTGCCGACGGTCCGCAACCCAGGTATTTCTTTCCGGTCCAGTAACTGGAATTATGGCGGGAATGCAATCCGGGCAGGCAGAAGTTGGATATTTCATAATGGTCATATCCGGCGGCACTCAGGCTGTCGATGAGTGTACCGAACAAAGAAACGCTTAAGTCTTCATCTGCTTCGGCTACTTTGTGTTGTTCGCGGAGTTTCCACAAAGCAGTATTTTCTTCGTATATCAGATGATAAGCGGAGATGTGTTCGGGATGCAGGTTTACTGCCTGTTCCAAGTCTTTTTGCCACGAATCGAGTGTTTCACCGGGGAGTCCGTACATCAGGTCGATACTGATGTTATGAAATCCTGCCCGGCGGCAGTTGTTAAAAGCATGGATAGCCCGGTCTGCAGTGTGACGACGCTGTAATAGTTTCAACATATCCTCGTTAAAAGTCTGGATTCCCATACTCAGGCGGTTGAATGGCAGGCTGCGGAGCATGGTGATATATTCCGGAGTCAGATCGTCAGGATTTGCTTCGAGTGTGATTTCGGCATCGGGCTCCACATTGTATACCTTATATATATGGGAAAATATGCTGATAAAGTCCTCTTGTGACAGTTGTGAAGGAGTCCCCCCACCGAAGTAGATGGTTTCTATTGTTTCTCCTCCGATATAATCTTTGCGCATTTCCAGTTCCCGGCACAGGGAAGATACATAAGCTGTTTTCTTTTCGCTTTGGGTGGTGGAAAAGAAATCGCAGTAGATGCAACGTCGTTTGCAAAAGGGAATATGTAAATAGAGTCCGGCCATATATTAAAATAATGTGCAAAACTACGAAAACTATCATTGCTTTTCGCGGTATCGAACTGATATTTATATTTATTTGAGGGATTATCGGAAGAATATATGGAATTAAGGCCAAGAATAAGAGGACATAATGTTTAAGGACCTGATAACCCTGCCGTAAAACATAGTTTAGTAACACCTGCCTTGAGGTTGTTTTTTTTGTCTTTATTTCCTAATTTGCGCTCCACTTTTAAGGAGATATGAGACACATATCCGTTTGTTAATAATTAAATCTTAGATATCATGAAAGTATATCAGACTAACGAAATTAAGAACATTGCACTCCTTGGCAATGATGGATCAGGTAAAACCACCCTCACAGAGTCATTACTCTTTGAGAGTGGTATTATAAAACGTCGCGGCAGAATTACTGCCAAAAACACGGTTAGTGATTATTTTCCGGTAGAGCAAGAATATGGTTATTCAGTGTTCTCTACCGTTTATCATGTAGAATGGAACGGAAAGAAACTTAATATAATTGACTGTCCGGGAAGTGACGACTTTGTAGGTGCCGCACTTACTGCATTGAATGTAACAGATACTGCTATTCTTTTGCTGAACGGACAATACGGTCCTGAAGTAGGTACACAAAACCATTTCCGCTACACAGAAAAACTGGGTAAACCCGTCATCTTCCTGGTGAACCAACTCGATAATGAAAAGTGTGATTATGATAATGTATTGGAACAGTTGCAAACCATCTATGGTTCTAAAGTAGTTCCTGTACAATATCCGATTGAGACCGGACCTAATTTCCACGAGCTGATTGACGTGCTGCTGATGAAGAAATATTCATGGGGTCCTGAAGGTGGTGCACCCACCATCGAAGAAATTCCGGATTCGGAAAAAGAAAAGGCGATGGAGCTGCACAAAGCATTGGTTGAGGCTGCTGCCGAACACGATGAAACGTTGATGGAGAAATTCTTTGAATCGGAATCACTGACTGAAGATGAAATGCGTGAAGGCATCCGTAAAGGATTGGCGGCACGTGGCATGTTCCCCGTATTCTGTGTGTGTGCAGGTAAAGATATGGGTGTTCGCCGACTGATGGAATTTTTGGGAAATGTTGTACCGTTTGTAGATGAAATGCCCAAAGTACATAATACCAGAGGTGAGGTGGTAGAACCGGATGCTGAAGGTCCTACTTCACTTTATTTCTTTAAAACAGCCGTTGAACCGCATATTGGAGGAGTTCAATATTTCAAGGTGATGAGCGGAACCGTGCATGAAGGTGATGATTTGACAAATGCGGATCGTGGCTCAAAGGAACGTATGGCACAGCTCTTTGTATGCGCCGGTGCAAACCGTATCCCCGTTGAAGAACTGCGTGCCGGTGATATCGGTTGTACGGTGAAGCTGAAAGATGTAAAAACCGGTAACACACTGAACGGTAAAGATTGCGATAACCGTTTCAATTTCATTAAATATCCCAATGCTAAATATTCTCGCGCTATCAAGCCGCTGAATGAGGCGGATGTGGAAAAGATGATGGTCGTACTGAACCGTATGCGTGAAGAAGATCCCACCTGGGAAATCGAACAGTCTAAGGAATTAAAACAGACTATCGTTCACGGACAGGGTGAATTCCACCTGCGTACGCTGAAATGGCGTTTGGAGAACAACGAAAAGTTGCAGATTAAATTTGAAGAGCCGAAGATTCCTTATCGTGAAACAATTACCAAAGCAGCCCGTGCCGATTATCGCCATAAAAAACAATCGGGTGGTGCCGGACAGTTTGGTGAAGTTCATCTTATCGTAGAACCTTATTATGAAGGCATGCCTGTTCCCGATACATATAAGTTCAACGGACAGGAATTCAAGATAAATGTGAAGGGTACCGAAGAAGTTCCATTGGAATGGGGCGGTAAATTAGTATTCATTAACAGTGTAGTGGGAGGTGCCATTGATACCCGTTTCATGCCGGCTATTTTGAAAGGTATTATGAGCCGTATGGAGCAAGGACCGTTGACCGGCTCTTATGCACGTGATGTCCGTGTGATTGTTTACGATGGCAAGATGCACCCGGTAGATTCCAATGAAATCTCCTTTATGCTTGCCGGACGTAATGCCTTCAGTGAAGCATTCAAGAATGCAGGTCCGAAGATTCTGGAACCTATTTATGATGTTGAAGTATTCGTTCCAAGTGATAAGATGGGCGATGTAATGAGCGATTTGCAAGGTCGTCGCGGTATGATTATGGGTATGAGCAGCGAAAACGGTTATGAGAAATTGGTTGCCAAAGTACCTTTGAAGGAAATGTCTTCTTATTCCACTTCCTTGAGCTCACTTACCGGCGGGCGCGCTTCATTCATCATGAAATTTGCCAGCTACGAACTTGTTCCGGGCGATGTTCAGGATAAATTAATGAAAGAATTTGAGGCGAATGAAAATAAGGATGAATAACGTAAACTGTAAGAAATGATATCTAGAAGGAACGCTTTTCGTTAAAAAAGCGTTCCTTTTTATTTAAGTAACCTTAAACTTTTAGGTTTATTATTTGGTTTTGAACTTAATTTTTTATTATTTTTGCAAACCAAGCGGCGTTAATTTTGTTATAGTAGTCAGATTATTAGTTTAAATGACTTTTTCGGTTAATTATAGAGAATTGCCGTTTAAATTTGGTTAATCCGTTATGTAATAAGGTTTAACGCTTTTAATTTTGCTGGCATGAAAAAGTCTACTATTTGGATATTAGGAATTGTAATGGGGCTCTCATTTCTGAGTTTGCTTTACTTGCAAGTGAGCTATATTGAGGAAATGGTGAAGATGCGCAGGGAACAATTTGATGAATCGGTTCGGCGCAGTTTGGATCAGGCGTGCAGGAATATTGAGTTGGTGGAAACAAAGAAATATCTGGAGGATGATGTTGTTGCTACCGAAAGAGCTGCCCAATTATACCGGCAGCAGGCCGCCAAAGAAGGAAAAGAGGAAAACGAATTGGTCGCACATACACAGCATTATGCTGTATCTTCGGACGGGTTGGACGGGTATTCCACTTTCGAACTCAAGATGAAGATTAGTACAAACCGTCCGGCCAATGTTCCCAAGGCAATTATCTCTACCGGTAAAAATATCCCGCAAACAGCCAGGACATTGCAGGAAATCATAAAGGAGAGATATGTATACCAACGGGCATTGTTGGACGAAGTGGTTTATACTATTTTGCGCACAGCCAGTGATAAACCGCTTAAAGAGCGTGTTAACTTTAAGCAGTTGGATTTGTTTATAAAGACGGAACTGTTAAATAACGGCATTGATATTCCGTATCATTTTACAGTGACAGATCGTGAGGGAACAGAGGCTTATCATTGCCCCGACTATACGAACGAGGGTAGCGAGAGTATGTACCGCAAGGTCATATTCCAAAATGATCCGCCTGCACGAATGGGAATGGTAAATGTTCACTTCCCTGATTTGAACAGTTACATATTCAGTTCTGTTAAATTTATGATACCGTCACTCATTTTTACGTTTGTATTGCTTGTGACATTCATCTTTACTATCTACATCATCTTCCGCCAGAAGAAGCTGACAGAGATAAAGAATGACTTCATCAACAATATGACACATGAGTTTAAGACACCTATCTCTACCATTTCGTTGGCAGCACAGATGTTGAAAGATCCGGCGGTGGGTAAGTCTCCGGCTATGTTCCAGCATATTTCGGGAGTTATCAATGACGAGACGAAACGTTTGCGTTTTCAGGTAGAGAAAGTATTGCAGATGTCAATGTTCGAAAGACAGAAGGCAACACTCAAGATGAAGGAAGTGAATGCAAATGAGCTGATAGCGGGAGTCGTTAATACTTTTACGTTGAAAGTAGAAAAGTATAACGGAAAAATAACTTCCAGTTTGGATGCAGAGAATCCTGATATATTTGTGGACGAAATGCACTTTACGAATGTAATCTTCAACCTGCTTGACAATGCAGTGAAGTATAAGAAACCGGAAGGAGAATTGCTGCTGAACATCCGTACATGGAACGAATCGGGTAAACTTTACATTTCGATACAGGATAACGGTATCGGCATCAAGAAAGAAAACCTGAAAAAGATATTTGATAAGTTTTATCGGGTACATACCGGTAATTTGCACGATGTGAAAGGCTTCGGTTTGGGCTTGGCATACGTGAAGAAAATAATTCAGGACCACAAGGGCGTTATACGTGCTGAAAGTGAACTGAATGTAGGAACAAAATTTATAATTGTATTACCTTTATTAAAAAATGAATAATATGGACGAGAAATTGCGTATCTTGTTATGCGAAGATGATGAGAATCTTGGCATGCTTTTGAGAGAATATTTGCAGGCAAAAGGCTACTCGGCCGAACTTTGCCCGGATGGTGATGCCGGCTACAAGGCTTTCCTGAAGAACAAGTATGATTTGTGTGTACTGGATGTGATGATGCCTAAAAAGGATGGTTTCACTCTGGCACAGGAAATTCGTGCTGCAAATGCTGAAATTCCTATTATCTTCTTAACTGCAAAGACATTGAAAGAAGATATTCTGGAAGGTTTTAAAATCGGTGCTGATGATTATATCACCAAACCGTTTAGTATGGAAGAATTAACTTTCCGTATTGAAGCTATCCTGCGTCGTGTACGTGGTAAGAGAAATAAGGAGAGTAACATTTATAAGATTGGCCGTTTTACTTTCGATACTCAGAAACAAATTCTGTCTATTGATGGCAAGAATACCAAGCTTACCACTAAGGAATCCGAATTGTTGGGCTTGCTTTGTGCGCATGCCAATGAAATTCTGCAACGTGACTTTGCTTTGAAAACTATTTGGATTGATGATAATTACTTCAATGCCCGAAGCATGGATGTATATATCACTAAATTGCGTAAGCATTTGAAGGAAGACGACTCTATCGAAATTATCAATATTCACGGCAAAGGTTATAAACTGATAACCCCGGAAGTTGAGTAATGAGGTCATACATATAAAAAGTCCGAAACAAGCGTTTCGGACTTTTTTGATTGTTAAGAATTTAAATAAACGAATCTTTTTTTTACCGCAATCGTTGTTATACATTTAATTCCGCAGCACCATGTCGGTGTTGTTTATTAAAATCAATAATTTTATGTGTAACAATTCATTTTTTTCTTTTATGAATGAGCAGAAAGAGCTTCTGCTGCAAAACGGGCAGTTTAAGACCGCCGTTTCCTATTCATGTACCTTAAACAGTTTTTTCAACTTCCGTAGAGGGAAAGACCTCGGCATCGAAGAGGTTACTTCAGAACTGATACAGAGTTATCAGTCTTGGCTGAAACAGCGTGGTGTGGTGGCAAACACCTCTTCTTTTTATATGCGTGTATTGCGTGCTGTATATAATAAGGCTGTTAAGAAAAACTTGACAGTGCAGCAACGTCCTTTTGAAGAGGTATATACAGGAATTGATAAGACTCAAAAACGTGCTTTGACGATAGAAGCATTACGCCTGCTCAGAAACCTGGATTTAAGTCACAAGAAGAAGCTGGCTTACGCCCGTGATTTATTTATGTTCAGCTTCTATACACGTGGCATGGCTTTCGTAGATATGGCCCATCTGTGTAAAGAGAATATAAAAGAAGGTACCATCACTTATCACCGTAAAAAAACGGGGCAGAAGCTGGTTATCGGACTTGAATCTTGCATGGCAGAAATTATAGAAAGATACAGTTCGTTCACTAAAGATTCCGATTATGTATTACCGATTCTTCATTCGGATAATCCTAGAAACATACAGGTGCAATATTATAATGCATTACGCTATCAGAATATACAGCTTAAAAAAATAGAAAAGTTGTTGGATATTCCTCATCTGCATCTCACGACTTATGTGCCGCGCCACGCCTGGGCTTCCATCGCTCGTGAAAATGGTGTTTCACTATCTGTAATAAGTGAGGGCATGGGACATACTTCAGAAAAAACAACACGTATTTATTTAGCTTCTTTGAGTCAAGTAGTGATGGATGAAGCTAACCATAAGGTTTTATCATCGATTTGAAACTTATGGACTTTGTATCACCTCTTACACAGAGGAAGTACAATAAGGTTTAAAATTCGCTGCAAAGTTAATATTTATTTCTATAAAAGAAAGAATGAAACCAGATGTTTTTTCTAAATAAAGTGAGTTTTCTTTATTGAAAAGCCATTTATAAAGTAAAGATAATTTAATCTACAGCTTTAAGTTAAAAATTGAATAAAATCTATATTTTCTCTATATAAGGAGCTTAGAAAGGCTTTTCATGCCCCTCAGAAGGTGTTCTGAGGCCCGTATCACCTCTGTGTAAGAGGTGATACAAAAAGTTTGATTCATTTTATTGAATCTTTTATAAAATTGCCTTCCAAAGGGGTGATGACGCGAAGCGTACTTGAACATGACGACAAACAAAGAAAAAGTGCAGCTGATCAAATGGTTCGCAGCGAAAACAAAATTTTCTGCAGAAAAGAAAATCAAGCAATTCTTGGAGCGGTTGGGTATAGAGCATTATATACCTTTCCGAACCGTTATAAAAGAAAAAGGAGGGAAGAAAGTCAAAGTAGAAAAGCCCGTTATACCCAATTTAATATTTATCCATTCAGATTATAACACTTGTCTTTCATTGGTTAATGAATATAAATTATCCATGAATTATCTCCTGAACTTGGAGACCCGCCAACTGTTGGTGGTCCCCGACAAGCAGATGCAGGATTTTATGTTTTTGCTTGATTTTTCGGAAGATGCAGTTCAAGTGCTTAATGAAAACCTTCGTCAGGGTGACCGGGTGCGCGTTATAAAAGGCGAATTTGCGGGTATAGAAGGCGAATTGATTCGCATCAAAGGGCATAAGCGGGTTGTGGTGCGTCTGGAAGGGGCATTTTCTTTAGCTACTACTTACATTCCGGGATCCTATCTGGAAAGAATATAATTTTTCATTGAACTTTTTTAATTAAATCATAGAACTATCATTTTTTGAATGATAATTAAATTTTATCTAGGAAATAAAACTGTACAGAATATATAATTTATGAAAAAACATTTTTTAAGCATGCTTCTTATGGCAGTGTTGTTGATGTCCTGCAACACTTCCAAGGAGATTCTCTATTTTCAAGACATCAATGTAAATCAGCCTGAGGTTATCACTGGCGCACGAGACATTACCGTGCAGCCCAAAGACCAGATTTCCATTCTTGTGTCAAGTAAGGACCCGCAGTTGGCGGCATTGTTCAATCTGACAAGGGCTCAGGCACGTGTGGGAACAGGAGGGGTAAGCAGTGGGGGAGAGGTATCTGGTTATACGCTGGATGACAAAGGAAACATTGACTTTCCCGTATTGGGCACACTTCATATTGCCGGTATGACCAAGAGTCAGATTGCCGCTTTGGTGAAGCAGAAATTGATAGACGAGAATTTGGTAAAAGACCCTGTTGTGACGGTTGAATTTATGAACCTTTATTTCTCGGTGTTGGGCGAAGTCAAGTCACCGGGTAAATATAGCATTACCAAAGACCAAATCACTTTGCTTGAAGCCATCAGTATGGCAGGTGATTTAAGTATTTACGGAAAGCGTGATGCAGTGTTCGTTATCCGTGAAGAAAACGGAGAGCGTGTCACTCATTGGGCAGATCTTCGTTCGAAAGAGGTGTTTAATTCTCCCGTTTATTATCTGAAACAGAATGATGTGATTTATGTACAGCCCAACAAGGTGCGTGCCGGACAGTCTACTCTGAACGAGAACAGTGTGAAGTCTGTTTCGATGTGGATTTCCATTGCTTCTTTCCTCACTTCATTGGGCGTGTTGATATTTAAGTAATCTTTTACATTGTATTATATATGATAGAAAAAAAAGCTGCCGCCGGCAAGCCTGCCGACGATTTTATACGGATACAAGACCTGTGGGGACTGTTTGTTCCCAAATGGCGCTGGTTTGTTCTTTCTCTCTTTGTCACCATGTCTGTGGCAGTGCTACGTCTGATGAGCACTCCTTCCATCTATACCCGCAGTGCGGCAATTTTGGTAAAAGACGATTCTAAAAGCGGTTCTTCGGGTGGAGCCATGAGCGAGTTTTCCGATATGGGTATATTCAGGTCAAATACCAATATCAATAACGAGCTGTTTACGTTAAAGTCTCCCGCATTGATGACCGAAGTGGTTCGCCGGTTGAGGCTGAACGAAACTTACACTGTGCGCAAAGGACTTAAAAATGTAGATTTATATAAGGCAAATCCCGTGGCGGTGACATTTGGTGAGGTGATGGAAAAACCGGTCAGCTTCACCATTCGGATTGATTCCAAGGACGCCTTCACCATTTCCGGTCTGAAGGTTGCCGGAGTGGAATCGGAAAATAGCTTTGCCGGCAGGATGGGCGACTCCATACAGACTGCAGCGGGAACTTTGTTCATTTCTCCTACTAAATTCTATAGCGATGCCTGCATCGGCACTTCCATCCGTTATGCCATAGGCAAAGCAGATGGTGCCGCCGACCGTTATCTTAATGCATTGCGTGTCGAATTGGGCAGCAAGGAAGCCACCATCATTAATCTGAGCATCAACGATACATCCATAGCCAGGGCAGAAGACATACTGAATACCCTGATAGAGGTGTACAACGAAAAATGGATACAAGACAAGAACCAGATTGCCGTCAGTACCTCTCAATTCATAGGTGACCGCCTGAGTGTAATCGAAAGCGAGTTGGGACATGTGGACGAGAATATTTCCAGCTTCAAAAGCGAACACTTGTTACCCGATGTTCAGGCGGCATCCAGCCTTTACATGGCTCAGTCGGCAGAGAACAAAAAAGAACTGCTTACGCTGAATACCCAGCTTTCCACTGCTCGGTATATTCTGAAAGAGCTGAAAGAAAAGAGTCTGAGTCAGCCGTTGCCTACCAATTCGGGCATCGCCAATTCCAATATTGAGAATCAGATAAGCGAGTATAACAATATGGTGTTGAACCGCAACCGGTTGATAGCCAACAGTAGCGAGAAGAATCCGTTGGTGAAAGACCTTGCCAATTCTTTGCAGAGTATGCAGCGCACCATCATTCAGTCGGTAGACAATCTGATAGTTTCTCTGAATACCCAGATACGCAGCATCCGTCAGCAGGAAGTAACCACTACCAGCCAGTTGGCTTCCAATCCGAGTCAGGCGAAATACCTGCTCAGTGTGGAACGTCAGCAAAAAGTAAAAGAGGAGCTTTATCTTTACCTGCTTCAAAAACGTGAGGAAAACGAACTTTCACAGGCATTCACTGCTTACAACACCCGTGTCATCACTGCTCCCCGCGGTAGCATGGCACCGGTTTCTCCGCAGAAAATGAACATATTGCTGATGGCTTTTGCGCTTGGACTGGCAGTGCCTGCAGGTGTCATCTTTCTGAAAGAAAATATGAACAGCAAGGTGCGCGGACGAAAGGACTTGGAGCATCTGAGTCTTCCGCTGGTCGGTGAAATTCCTTTGTACGGTTGTGAAAAGAAGAGTATTTTCGGACGGAAACCGCTTCGTAATAAGCGTGTCGTTGTGGTGGAAGAAGGAAATCGGAACGTCATTAACGAAGCCTTCCGTGTGTTGCGTTCCAATCTTGATTTTATGGTATCCAATACTCCGGAAGCTACAGCATTTGCTGTCACATCGTTCAATCCGGGCAGCGGAAAGTCTTATCTGTCGGCAAATATGGCAATCAGCTTTGCCCTCAAAGGGAAAAAAGTACTGCTTATTGACGGCGATTTGCGTCACGGCTCCCTTTCTGCCTATATCAACTCTCCCCAACTGGGACTGAGTGACTACCTGAGCGGACGTATCGGCAATTGGGAAGAAACTTTGGTGTCACACGATAAATATGCCAATCTGAAGATGATTCCGGTAGGTACCGTGCCTCCCAATCCCACAGAGTTGTTGGAAAACGGAAAGTTTGCCGGACTGCTTGCACAGCTCCGCACCAGCTATGACTATATCTTTGTGGACTGTCCTCCCATAGACATTGTGGCAGATACACAGATTATCGAGAAAGCGACAGACCGTACTCTCTTTGTGGTTCGTGCCGGCTTACTGGAACGCTCCATGCTTTCCGAACTGGAAAATATTTATCGCGAAAAGCGTTTCAAGAATCTTGCCATGATTCTGAATGGAACCGAACGCAGCCACGGTCGTTACAGTTACCGTTACGGCTATCACTACGGTTCTTACTATCATAGCGGTAAATAGTTTTTTATGTGGCCGTTCTCCAGATACATATCCGTATCTTCTAAAGGTATCCTGCAGGGTATGACCGATTGTCACAGCCACCTCCTTCCGGGGGTGGACGACGGTGTGCGCACTGCCGAAGAGTCTCTCCGTATTTTGGAAGAGATGGAACGGCAGGGCATTCGTAAGCTATGGCTCACCCCCCATATCATGGAAGATATTCCCAATACCACCGATGCTTTAAAGACCCGTTTCAGAACGTTGTGCGAAAGTTATCGGGGAAATATCCGGCTGGAACTGGCGGCGGAATATATGTTGGACAATCTTTTTGTCCGGCGTTTGGAGGCAGACGATATCCTTCCTCTGCACGAAGAAAAATGCTACCTGTTGGTGGAAACCTCCTATTTCAATCCCCCTATGAGATTGCTTTCTATGTTGAAGCATATTCAGGAGAAAGGTTATCATCCGTTGCTGGCACATCCCGAACGCTACGAATATATGCAAATGGCAGATTATAAAGCTTTACAGCAGGCAGGAGTAGCATTTCAGCTGAATATACCTTCGTTGGCAGGTATGTATGGCAGGCATGTGCAAAAAAAAGCGGAAGCCCTGCAAGAGGCAGGCATGTACACGCTGCGTGGAAACGATACTCATTCGTTGATTTTCTTTCAGAATTTATTGAATGAGAAAATCAGAAAATAACAATAATTGAAGTAAATGTCAAGCGATATATCTCAAAATAATAAACGTATAGCTAAAAATACTCTTGCTTTGTATTTTCGCACATTCATAACGATGATTGTGGGACTGTACACCGGTCGTGTGATGCTTCAGGCATTGGGTGTTGATAATTATGGTATTAATGCAGTGGTAGGGGGGATAGTGGCAATGAGTTCACTCATTACTTCTACTATGTCGGCAGCTATCGGACGGTATATCACTTATGCACTGGGTAAGGGCGATCGTGCTCGGCTGCAAGTGATGTTCTCCACTTCTATCAATGCGCAAATCGTGATGGCAGTCTTGGCAGCTGTGGTGCTTGAAGTGGCAGGGGTCTGGTTTCTCAATAGTGAAGCCAACATTCCCGAAGGACGTATGATAGCGGCTAATTGGGTGCTCCATTGCTCCATTATCAGTCTGATGATTTCGCTTGTCAGCACTCCTTTTAGTGCTTTAATAGTGGCTCATGAGCATATGACTATCTATGCATATATGAGCATTGTGAATGTTACGTTCAAACTCGCTATCTGCTTTCTGATTATGATGTATGGTGGTGACAGATTGATATTGCTTGCACTGTTGCAAGTGGCGGTAGCTTTGCTGATGCGTGTGTTCTACGGATGGTATTGTGCGCGCCATTTCGAGGAGGCTCATTACAGTCCTACGATGTTTGACAAGGGATTATTGCGCGAACTCACTGTGTTTAGCGGTTGGAATCTGCTTAACCATGGTGCTTATGTGTTTTCTACGCAAGGGGTTAGTATGCTGGTCAATGTATTTTTTGGCGTAGTTTATAATGCTTCCCGTTCGGTGGCATTGACGGTGAACGGAGTTGTACAGGGTTTTGTGGGTAATTTTACTATGGCATTTTCGCCACAAATTACCAAAAGCTATGCAGCGGGTGATAAAGCTTATGCCATTCTTTTGGCAAACAGAGGCACCAAGTTTACTTGGCTGATGATGTATATTTTCATCGTTCCGGTTTGTATGGAAGCCGAAACCTTATTGCAACTTTGGTTGGGGCAGGTACCTGTGCTTGCTCCGTTGTTTCTACGGTTTGCTATGTTTGAGTCTTTAGCTTTCTCGTCCGGACAAAATCTATTTAAGTTGGTGCAGGCAGATGGTAGAGTGAAACAATATAATATTCATGTCACGCTGTTTATGGGAGTGATTTTTCCGTTGACATGGATTGCCTATCGTATGGGGGCCCCGGTGTGGTCGGGTTACCTTTTCTATATTGTTATTTTTTTTCTGCTTAATTTTGTCCGTTTTTACGATCTCAAATGCTTGATGACATTTTCAGTGAAGCAACATCTGCGTGATTGCATTTATCCTTGCCTGATAGTCTCTGTTACCTCATTTATTCTGCCTGTTATTCTGGCGCAGTTCATGGAGCAAGGAGGAGTGCGATTCTTTATCATGGTTCCTGTCTCTGTTTTGTGGACAGGGGGGTGTTGTATCATTTTTGGTCTTTCGCAGGACGAACGGCTTTTCTTTTGGAATAAGATGCAGTCAGTGTTGAAAAGTAAAATGCCTAAATGAAAATTTTTATATATGCTTTGAAGATGACTGTAGGCGGAGTAGAAAAAGCTTTGTTGGGACAACTGACCCAATATCCGCCTGAAAGTTGTGATGTGACATTGTTGTTACAGGAGAAGTGTGGTGACTATTTGGCTTTTTTGCCTAAGCACGTCAAGGTAGTGGAACATGAAGAATGGAAGAGAGTGTGCAACTTAGTGCGTAATCCTGTTCATATATCCGCTTTAAATGCTATGAAATCAGGACGATTTTTGCAGGCTTTACGTTTACTGTTGATATTTATACAGACTAAAGTGCGGAGATCATATCAGCCTCTCCATAATTATGTGCAAACATTACTGAGTGATTATCCCGGTGAATACGATCTTGCCATTGATTATGCCGGACCTACAGCGTTTACCGCTAATTTTGTAGCGAAGAAAGTGAAGGCAAAAGAAAAATGGACGTGGGTTCATTTTGATGTAGATAGGTTTCCGGTTGACCGAAAGGTCGTAAAAAATGTTTATTCTGCTTTCCATAAAATAAATGTGGTTTCGGCAGAAGGTAAGCGTCACTTTGATTTGCAATTTCCAATGTTTGCTCAGCGTACTTCTATTGTCTATAATATTATTGATAGGGAAAGTATAGAGTCTTTAGCTAATGCTATACCCAATCCTTATCAAGATATAAAAGCAAAGATTATCATCTGTACGGTGGGGCGTATAAGTAGCGAAAAAGGGCAGTTAACTGCTATCCATGCGTTGAAAGAACTGGTGGATGGTGGAGCAGATGTACATTGGTGCTTTGTCGGAACGGGTACAGATGTAAAGAGATGTAAAGAGGAGGTAATGAAACTAGGATTGGAAAGTCGTGTTACCTTTGCCGGATTGCAAACCAATCCTTATCCTTGGATGAAACATTGTGATATTTATGTACAACCTTCTGCTCACGAAGGATTTTGCATTACTTTAGCTGAAGCGAAAATCTTTAATCTTCCCATTGTTTCAACTTCATTTACAGGAGCATTTGAGCAGTTACAAGATTATCTTCCTTTGCATGCTGTTGTTGAATATAATGCTCGAGAAATAGCAGGAGGGGTAAAGGGATTGCTTAAATGTTTATCACCTATCTCTTAGATGCGCAAGCAGTGATATGTGCTTTGCTCAATTTACCAGTGGGTATCTTGCTGGCTTATGCTTATCACCGATTATTGAAAGCAACGATATATTCCAAATGAAAAAGAAAGTTCTGTTCATGATAGATAGCCTCACATGTGGTGGGGCAGAGAAAAGTTTAGTCAGCCTGCTTCCGTTGCTCAACTACGACAAGGTGGATGTTACACTGATGCTTGTGGGGCGTGGCGGAGTGTTTGAGAGCTACGTGCCAAGACAGGTGAGGGTGATAACTTATACACCGGGTGCAGAGACATTGCTGCAAAAAGTATGGTTGCGTCTTTGTCGCATGGCATTCTCAATCTTGTTGCGGGTGAACAAGTATCGCCATCAACCGCTAAACTCTCCTACTATGGAGTGGATGACTTGTAGTACTGCCATCCGTCCGCACAAAGAGCATTATGATGTAGCTATTGCTTATCAGCAGGGATTTCCATGTTGGTATGTGTTGGAAAAGGTGAGTGCAGATAAGAAGTATGCTTGGATTAATGTAGATATAACGAAAACCAAGTTTCGGTTAGGTTATGTAAAACGGTTTTATGACCGTTACGATGGAGTGATTGCCGTGAGCAATGCATTGTATGAAATTATACTCAAGATAGGGCTTGTTGATAAAAAACGTCTTCATTGCGTGTATGACATATTAAATCAAGATTTAATTCGCAGGCAAGGTAGTGAGCCTTTCGGGGGTGAGGTGCCCGACAAACATGTGGTGACCATTGTGACAGTGGCACGTTTGATGCTTCAAAATAAAGGTCAAGACCTTTGTATTGAAGCATCGAAAATACTACAAAATAAAGGTTACAGATTCCAGTGGTTTTTTGTGGGAGACGGTCCTAGCCGGCAGGAAATTGAACGGTTGGCAAAAGAGCGCGGAGTAGATAAAGAAATACGTTTGGTAGGTATGCAACCTAATCCTTATCCTTATATTCAAGCAGCGGATGTTTATGTTCAATCTTCACGTTATGAAGGGTTTGGTCTGACTGTTACTGAGGCTAAAATATTGGGGCGTGCCATTGTGTGTACTAATTTTCCTACGGCTTTCAATCAGTTGGAAAATGAAAAAAACGGACTTATCGTAGAGATGACAGCACAGCAGATTGCCGATGGGGTGGAGCGTCTCATAAAGGATAAGGCTCTTGCACAACGTTTGGCGCAAGCTGCTGGTAGCGAGGTGAATACCACATCCGTCACCGAAGCGAAGAAAGTGATGGAGATGATACTGGCTTAGAAAATTAGTTATAATGTTGTTTAGATATTGATTTGGTGTAGGTTATGCAGCGTATGTAGCATCACGGCTTAAACGAAATATAATTCGTAACTTGATTATATCTAAGTGTTTGATGGATGTTTGAGCGTATATAAGCTTCATATTAATAGGGGAGTATATAACAGACCTTGAATGCAAACTGCAAAGTATTAGTTGCGAATATGTTTTAGTCGACTTATTTAATCTGAAACAATAAAAACAGTTAGTATGACCTTTCTTTCAGTAGTAATTCCCGTTTATAACGTTCGTGATTACCTTGTTCGTTGTATAGACAGCGTAATTGCTGAGTGTGACAATATTACCTATGAAGTATTGTTGGTAGATGACGGTAGCACCGATGGTAGTGGACGTTTGTGCGATGAGATAGCCGAGAGGTTATCTCATGTGATGGTTTTACATAAGCCCAATGGAGGATTATCAGATGCCCGCAACTACGGCGTGGCACATGCTGTCGGTGAATATGTATTCTATCTCGACAGTGACGACTATTTGGTAAAAGATGGTTTGCGAGCGGAAATGGAAGCAGCGAAAGAGCTTGGGAGCGATGTGGTGTGTGGTAACTTTTATTACAACTATTCCGATCATGTTACATTATTTAATGACCAGCCCTATCAGACATTTACCGTAGAAGGGGGCGAAGAGGCTTTACGACTGCTTATCGAGGGTAAATATTATCAAAACTTCGCTTGGGGCAAACTGATAAGGCGCGAGTTGGCGCAGAAGTATCTCTTTCCCAAAGGACGGTTGTTTGAAGATACCTATTGGTTTCATCGTATTTTGCACAGTGCTCGTAAGGTGACTGTTGTAAATGCCCCGGTGGTGTATTACGAACAAAGGGATGGTAGCATTTCATTTCAGTATAAGCTAAAGAACCTTGATATACTGGATGGATATGCCGAACGTCTTGATTTTTTGCTGACGTACTATCCGGTGTTAGCAGATAGTCATAAACGTCTAATGGCTCAGACCTGCATTGATCACTCGTGGATGATATGCCGCTATTTGAAAAATGACGAAAAAAAGACAGCTATAGCTCGATTGCGTTGCGTCGTAGCGGACTGTAACTTACAAGAAAACGCTCTGCTGAATAGTATGCAGAAAAGGAAGTTACAAATGATAATGAAAAGTATGCTGATGTATAAATGTAGTACAATTCTTGATAAAATTATAAGGAAAATACTGAAATAAAAAATGGAATATACACATATTGCCGACATGTTCGACCGCTTGAATAAAGCAGGGTGTGAATATGTGGTATTGAGGAACTATGATAACCTGCTGGAGGATGAGATCTATATGGCTGGTCATGGTGATATTGATATGCTTTGCCGTGATGTAAAAAAAGTTGTATCAGCTATTCATGCTAAGCCATATAGACCTCAGTATGGAGAGATGGGGGATAATGTACATTTTTACATTATTTATCAAGGCAGACAAGTGAGTGTGGATATACGCAGTGTAGGTGATGGGTATTATTGCGAAGAGTGGGAAGATGCGATATTGAAGCAGCGTGTTCCACATGAATGTTTTTATGTGATGAATGAGGAAAATCATTTCTATTCGTTAATATATCATGCTATCTTTCAGAAGTCTGCATTGAGCGATGAATATCGGTTGCGTTTGTCTGAAATGTGGGGAAAAGGTTTGCAAACAGAAGAAAAATTGATAGATATATTGGAGAATTACATGGTCCGACAGGGTTATAAATATGTTTATTGCAAGGATTTTTATGTGCCGTTGCGTCTTTGTATGCACGATAAGTCGCTTTGCTGTTACACATGGGCTGACCGATTACCACATTTGAAGTTTGAAATGTATGTGAATTTGATAGCGTTATTGGTAAAAATAAAGCATACGATATGCAGAAGATAAATTTCAGTTTGTTACAGCCTCATACTGTAAAGTTGTATAATCTTGAATGTAAAGAGTACGAAGTGCAGGATGTTCCGGCAAGGTCACTGTTAGTGGGCAGCCGGTTTGATCTTTTTGCAAAACTTTACTACATTCGTCATCGTCAAACAGATAATGTGATGGCACGTGAAGTTTACAACCAACACATTAAAGCCTTTAATCCTGATTTGAAAGAACCTGGACGTGAAGATAAAAATGGTTATGACGATTTTATTGATGCGTTTGATGCGCTTATAGATGATTTAACTGTCAATGGATTCGACCCGGATAAGTCATTGATTCCTATTGATGAAAACGGAATTATTCTTGATGGGGCACACCGCCTCTGCGCGTTGGCTTTTGCTGATAAGCAAGTGCGCATAGTAAAGTTTAAGCAAGTGACTAGTAATGGACGCTTTGATTATGAGTATTTCTTGAAACGAGGGTTGAGTCGGAAAACCGCTGACATCATAGCTGGTGAAATGGTGCTTTGGTTGCCGAATGTATTGATAGCTTGTTTATGGCCTCGTATGGGTGGAATGGAAGCCAAGAAGGAAACGTTAGAAATGATAACCAGGCAATATCCATTGTGTTATGTCAAGGCTATTTCTACTAGTCTAGAATCATTTGTACATTTTATTGCCAAGGTTTATGAACAGCAGTCATGGGTGGGTAACGAAGCTAATCAGTATGCCGGTGCGCGCGACAAGGCTTTAAACTGCTTTGCTTCCAACAAACAGATCGTTTTTGCCCTTTTTGAGGCTGATAGTTTGGCTGAGATAATAGCTTTTAAAGAGAAGGTACGACAACGTTTTCAAAGTGAGAAACATTCTATTCATATCACAGACAATGCGGGCGAATCCAGGGAAATAGCTAAAGTAATATTTGACGCTGAAGAACTTGAAAAATGGAATCAACCAAGTAACAGCTTTATTGTTCACCTATGTGAGACATTGAATGAAAAAGTATTTTATTTTAAAAATGTAACATTTATCAATTGGAAAGTAGCAGTGGCTAAAGTGTTGAATAAAATTAGAAAATAACATGATAAATAAGAGATTAGAGTATCTTGATATTATTCGTGTAGTAGCTTGTTTGATGGTTATTGTCATGCATGCCCCTATATCCGGAGATGGAGCGATGACTCACGGGCCCTTTCTTGTGTTCACTAGTTATTTGACAGCCCCTTGTGTACCTTTGTTCTTTATGGTAAGCGGAGCTTTACTGCTACCATGTAGAGAAGGGATAACGGCAAGAGCGTATTTGGCTAAACGGATAGGGAAGATAGTAGGTCCTACGGTGTGCTTTTCGTTGTTTTATATAGTGTTGAATATCAGACAAATGGAAATAGGGGGGGGTAAAACAATTTTACTAAATTTATTGTCAATACCATTTAGCGCACAGGGGCATGGTATCCTTTGGTTTATGTATACATTGATGGGATTGTATTTGCTTGTGCCTATTCTTTCTCCTTGGATAAGACGGGCGTCTAAGCATGAAATAGAACTCTATTTAGTCTTATGGTTTGTTACGCTGCTGTATCCTTACATCGGGCTTCTGTTACAATGTAATACAGGCAATACCGGAGTGTTGTACTATTTTTCAGGTTATGTGGGATATTTCCTACTGGGGCATTATTTGAGTAGAAACATGTTGCCTTTGAAAGTCTTGCTTCCTGTGTCTTTGTTCGTATTGCCATTACCTTTATTCAATAAACTGTTGGGATGGGGACTTGACTTTTACACTGCTTTTTGGTATTTGTCTGCTCCTGTTGCTATTCTGACAGCGTCTTGGTTTTGCTGTATTAAACGTTTCTTTTCAACTGTTGGTATGAGATTGAGTTCATTAACAAAAGCGTTAACGGTGGTCAGTAACCTGTCTTTCGGTATCTATTTGGTTCATATCTTTGTGATGCGCACGTTGTTGTGGAACTGGTCATTCATATACTCGATAAAGAATTATTATTTACAGACTTTTATCATAATAGTACTCACATTTATGGGGTCGTTTGTAATTGTTTATTTACTATCCCGGTTGCCACTGTCGCAATACATCATTGGTTATACTGTACGAAGAAAAGAATAATAAAACATAAATGAAGAAACGAATATTTATTAATATTCACTATTTGGAGATTGGAGGAGCAGAACGTGCTCTGCTGGGTTTACTCTCGTCTCTCAATCCTGATAAAGTAGATATAGACCTGTTTGTCAATCAGCATACCGGTGAGTTTATGCCACTTATTCCTGAATGGGTGAATTTGCTGCCCGAAATTTCGGAATATACTTGTATTGAGCGTCCTATTACTACCATTGTCAAGGAAGGACATGTGGGGATTGCTTTGCGCCGTATATGGGCAAAGCATAAGCACAAACAATATCTTAACACTTTGACTGTCGAACAGCGGCAACATGATGCCAGTGTATTCCAGTATGTGGCAGATGCGGTGGAAGGGGCTTTGCCTTCTTTGGCTCATTTGGGTGAATATGATTTGGCGATAAGCTTTTTGCAGCCTCACAACATTGTTCTCAATAAAGTAAAGGCTAAAAAGAAGATATGCTGGATACATACTGATTATTCTACCATCCATATAAATCATGATTTGGAGTTACCTGTGTGGAATGCTTTCGATTATGTGGTTTCCATCAGTAATGATTGCATTCGTGCTTTTGTACAGACATTTCCTGAATTGAAGGATAAGATAGTGTTGATAGAAAATATTCTCTCGCCATTGTTTGTGCGTCAGCAGGCAGATTTGTACGAGGTGAAAGCAGAAATGCCCGACGAACCGGACGTGGTGAAGATACTCACGATAGGTCGCTTTTCTCCCCCCAAAAAAATAGAGGGTATTCCACACATTTGCGCTGAGATGGAACGGTTGGGAGCAGATTTTCGGTGGTACGTGATTGGCTATGGCCCCGACAGAGAAATTCAGGAAGCTCTTGACAAGTATGGTATGCGCCACCGCATGAAACTGTTGGGGAAGAAGAGCAATCCCTATCCCTATATCAAGGCATGCGACATTTATGCGCAGCCCAGTATCTATGAGGGAAAGAGTGTTACTGTTCGTGAAGCGCAAATACTTTGCAAGCCGGTGGTCATCACTGACTATCCCACTGCCAAAAGCCAGATAACACACGGTGTGGATGGAGTGATTGTGCCGCTTGATGAGGTACAGACGGCTATGGGGATAGTGGATTTTATAAACAACGGCGAGCTGAGAAATAAGATAGTGTCGCATCTTCACACACATGATTTCGGTAATGAAATAGAGGTGGAGAAAATTTATTCGTTGATACATGATAAGTGAAAATTATGATTCCCGCATTTTTATATAAATATATCTACTTTCTGATTATTACTGTTTTGACGCTGTCGGAAGTGCAGCGTTTAAGAAGTTTAAACGAAAAAGAGGGGAGTTTGGGTAGCTTGTTCCTATGCTTATTTATGGTGTTTTTTATAGGATTCCGTCCTGTATCAGGGCTTTTTGTGGATATGGTTAATTATGCCCATTGGTGGGGAGGAGATTGGCAAGGCTTTGATTGGAATACGGAAAATCTGTTATTTGATAATCTCTATCAATACATGGGAAGTGTTTTTCCTGATGCAACCTTTTTCTTTGGCTTGATAGCTGCCATTTATTTTATAGGTATGTTTGTTGCCTGTCGTAAGTTGTTTCCATCCAATACATTAATTGTATTCTTGGTTTGTTTGGCTGCATTTTCTACCTTTTCGTATGGTACGAATGGTATTAAGGCAGGGGCAGCTGCTTCTTTATTTTTGGTAGCATTGGCATATCGGAAACAGCTTGTGGTTTCTATTTTGTTTTTGCTTTTGTCGTTGGGTTTTCACCATTCCATGCAAATGCCGGTAGCTGCTTATTTGCTGACATTGATTTTTAAGAACGAGAAATGGTATTTCTATGGGTGGCTGTTCTGTCTGTTAATGGCTGTCGGGCATGTCTCTTTCTTTCAGAATCTGTTTGCCGGGATGACAGATGAGTCGGGTGCAGCTTATCTCAATTGGAATCCTAACGAGGATTGGGGAGGAAAAAGTGGTTTCCGTTTAGACTTTGTGATATATAGTGCAATGCCTGTTATTATGGGTTACTATGTGAAGTTTAAATATCAACTGGAGGATAAACTATATGATACAATGCTAAATATATATTTAACTTGTAATGGAATATGGATGCTTTGCATGTATGCGCAGTTCACTAATCGTATTGCCTATTTGTCGTGGTTCATATATCCGATTTTGTTGGTTTATCCTTGCTATGCCATTGGAGATGAAACTCATCCATTGGTGTTGGTACGAAAAAAAGTGGTATTGCTACATTTGGCTTTCACCTTGTTTATGGCTTTTATTTATTATGCTTAATATGATACCTAAAATAATTCATTATTGTTGGTTTGGCGGTAATCCCCTTCCCGAAGATGCACAAAAATGTATTGCATCATGGAAAAAGTATTTGCCCGGATATGAGATAAAAGAGTGGAATGAGAGTAATTTCGATGTGAATTGTTGTCCTTATGTGCGTGAGGCGTATCAAGCAAAGAAATATGCATTTGTAAGTGACTATGCACGCTTTGAGGTGCTTTATCGCGAAGGAGGATTATACTTTGATACAGATGTGGAAGTTATCCGAAATATGGATCATATCGTAGCTGCCGGAAACTTTATGGCATTTGAGAAGAGTTTGGCTACTAAGTTGCAGGAAGAAGGTTCTGTATCGACAGTGAAAGCAGTAGGTGTAAAATCGGGTCTTGCTCTTGGGGTTGCTCCGGGCCTTGGCCTCGGGGTTGCCCCGGGCCTTGGCCTGCTGCATGAATTGCTCGAGTTTTATCAGGCGAAAGAGCATTTTGCGGTGGAAGACGGCACGGTGGTGGATTACACCACAGCTCTGCTTCGGAAACATGGATTAGTGGAAGAACATCGGTTGCAACAGGTGGCGGGCGTGACGATATATCCTGTAGATTACTTTTGCCCGATGGATTCAACTACGGGGATTATCACTCTGACAGACAATACAGTTTCTATTCATCATTATTCCTGCTCTTGGATAGACCATAATACTTTCAGTTGGCGTTTACATATACTTAAAAACAAGCTGATAGGTTTATTTGGTGAGAAATGGATAATGAAAATAAGTCGTATATTAAAAAGACATATGTAATGAATGATATACCACGCATCACGGTCATCATGGGCATCTATAACTGTGCAGATACTTTGGTAGAGTCATTGGAGTCTTTAGAAGCTCAAACTTATAAAAAGTTTAAGGTAATTCTTTGCGATGACGGGTCAAAAGATAATACGTTGGAAGTTGCACAAAAATGGGCGGAAACGCATCCTGGTTATAAGGTGATACGGAACGAGAAAAATATGGGATTGAATGCCACATTAAACCGTTGTTTGGAGTATGCCGATACTGAGTTTGTGGCTCGTATGGACGGAGATGATCGGTCACTTCCACACCGCTTTGAGCAGGAGGTGAATTTTCTTGATGAACATCCGCAGTTCGCTATTGTAAGTGGTCCGATGATATATTTTGATGAGAATGGCGTATTTATGAAGGGGAGAGGTCATGGTGAGGTGACCAAACGGAGTTTTATAGCGGGTTCGCCTTTCTGTCATGCGCCCTGCTTGGTGCGACGCGAAGCCTATGAAGCGGTAGGGGGATATTCGGAGGATAAGAAGCTTTTAAGAGTAGAGGACTACCATTTATGGTTTAAGATGTACGCTGCCGGATATAAGGGATATATGCTCAAGGAACCTATTTATGAAATGCGTGATGACAGGAATGCTACCGTCAGAAGAAATTGGTTGACGCGAAGGAATGAAGCTTATGTGCGTTACATCGGTTATAAAATGTTAGGCTTACCTGTGTGGACATATGTGTACTGCTTGCGTCCTTTGGTATTGGCTGCGATGCCCCATAGATTGTATGAATATTTGCATAAGAGAAAGAAATGAATAAAACGATTCGACAAGATTGGTGCAATCGAAAGAAATCTTTCTTTATCACTACCACTATTCCTGCTACATTAGGATTTTTCAGAGGGCAGTGTAGTGCATTGAACGAGTTGTATGATGTATGTGCAGTGTCGTCGCCGGACAAAAGACTGACGGCTTTTGCCGAGCAGGAAGGCATTCGATGTACTGCATTGAAGGTGGAAAGAGAAATTTCACTTTTCAGTGACTTACTGTCGCTATTAAAGTGGATTTTTCTACTAAGTAGAGAGCGCCCTTATATAGTACATGCCAATACTCCCAAGGCATCGTTGCTGGCAATGGTTGCTGCGTGGATTACGTTTCGTCCCATACGCATATATATGTGTCACGGATTGCGTTATCAGGGTTGTATGGGCATGAAGCGGAAACTATTAATGACAATGGAGCGTATTTCTTGTTTCTGTGCCAACAGGGTGATATGTGTGAGCAATGGAGTACGGGAGCAGTTGGCAGAGGATGGCATTTGTTCACTGAATAAGTCGAAGGTGATTTTGCATGGCAGTGCTAACGGTATAGATACAGAATGGTTTAATCCTGATATTGTGGATGAATCTGCTGTAAGGATGCAATACGGAATAGGAAATGAGGATTGGACTTGTCTCTTTATTGGACGTATGGTTCGTGATAAGGGAGTGGTAGAGATGGTTAATACAGTAGTGCGGTTACACAAGGAGGGTTTCCCGGTGAAGTTGCTGTTGGTAGGTGGTCGCGAAGATAATTTGGATGCATTGCCTGATTATACCGAGCAATTGATTAAGGAATCGGACTATATTGTGGAATGTGGTAAACAAAAGGATGTACGTCCGTTTATAAAAGCATCAAAGTTACTGCTGTTGCCTTCCTACCGGGAAGGGTTTGGACAGGTTTTGGTAGAAGCAAACTCTTTGGGAGTTCCGGTGGTAGCCTCGCGTATTGTCGGTTGCAAAAATGTAGTGTCGGAAGGAGTGAATGGTCTGCTATGTAATCCGCGTGACGAGAAGTCCCTTTATGAATGTGTGTCTCGACTCTTAGATGACAAGAAATTCTATCTTTCCATAAAAGAGCAATGCAGGGCTTATGCTATTGATCGTTTTGATCATCCTAAGGTGTTAAAGGCCTATATGGAATATTATCGTTCTTTTACGACACTTGCTTATAAAAAATAAAGGTTCCCGGCATACGCCGGAAGTCTTATAAGGATAGAGACAGTTATTTAGATGCTGACTGTGAAGCTCTTTTGATTAAAAAATGTTGTTGTGATAGGAAATCTGAAAAGGAATTCGTTTCTTTGTTGCAAAGAATAAAGCTATAATGAAAACATTACCGGAATACATTACCTTATTGCATAGCTATATGCAGCAAAATGCGTCAAAATATGGTATTTTGCGTATGGGAATTTTTGGCTCGGTAGCTCGCAATGAACATACACCCACAAGTGATGTTGATATTTATGTAGAAGGAAAGCTCCACGGATTTTTCGCTTTGGCAGGTATAAAGCAAGAATTAGAAGAATTGCTTGATTGCAAAGTAGACATAGTGCGGTTACGCGATAAGATGGATTCTTTTTTACGTGAAAAGATACAAAAGGAGGGGGTTTATGTATGATACGTTGATTGCTTTCCATACGCTAGAGCTAATACAGGAATCTTTATTATTTTGATGTAGATGCTGATGAAATTTATCGTATTTGCCAAGAAGACATCCCACAATTACATCGAGTGATAACGCGGATGATGGATGATTTAAAGATAGTCTAAATATACTTGTTTTGTTGACGAGTCCGCAGAAGTGGAATTTATGGCAAGTAATCATAAAAGGCTCCCGGCATACACCGGAAGCCTTCCACTAATAGAAACAATTTTATAAATCCTTATATTCCCGGCTTGCCTTGAAACAAGGGCATGCCTTGTGAACATTCGTAGAGAGTTCATTGTGTCCCGCAATGCGGGCTTCGGGATAATCCAGCCGAAGTTGCCGCAACAGTGCTATCAGCGCGATTTTCTGTTCCATGGTCCGTGTGTCGGCAGGTTGTCCCTGTTCGTCCAGACCGCCTTCGTAACACACTCCGATGCTGTGGTCGTTGAAACAGCGGGCATGGGCGCCGATATGGTCTATCGGGCGGCAGACATGGGTGATACCGTCGCGGGTGATGTAGAAGTGATAGCCGATATCGGCAAATCCGCGTTCCTGCACATGACAACGGCGGAGAGCTTCCACCGGGAAGCTGCGGTCGGCGCGCGTGGCAGAACAGTGAACTACTATCAAGGCAATGCGCCGGTAGTTTTGATACTGTGAACTGATGTTGTCGTAAGTCATTTTTATTAAGAATTAAAAATCAGATACAACTTTGAATACCCAGCACACCGCCTATGGCGGTGGCTACTGCAATAATTACTTTGATAATGATGCTCCAGGTTGATTTTCCTTTTGGTTTTTCCATAACAGTGGGGTTTAAAATGATACATAATTTTTTGTATTAGGGCGGACACACGGGTCCGCCCCCTACGGTCTAGACAGCCGGTTCTTCCTTGGACTTGAGCAGGTCTTCCACCACTTTGCCTTCTTTCTCGGCACGCAGTGCGGCTGCTTGTGCGGAACGGCTGGCAACGGGCTGGAATTCCAGATTGCCGAAAATGGTCTTCAGGTCTTCTCCGGGGACGTACTGGATGTTGATGCCGGTGATGCACGAGGCGGTAAATTTCTCCAGACTGTCGGCTCCGCGACTGGTGATTTGAAGACGGAACTTGCCTAAATCGCCGAAGTCTACCTGTTTGCCTTCTTTCAGGGCTTCCAGCAGATTGTCTACGGTGGCGGTAAGAACTGCCACTACATCGGCGCGGCTCACGGTGGTCTGTGAGGACACACGTCTGCTGAGCTGTTTCAACGAAAGTTCACCGTTCATCTGAGCTGTGGCGTAAGCCTTTGGAGATGCTTCCCTTTCCAACGGATTGGGGCGTAATGAAACACTGTAATTTAATGCCATAATGTTACTGTTTTTAAAAGATTAATATTAATTGAACATGACAAAGATAGCATTGCGGAGGAACGGAAAAATGAAAAGCTATGAATGCCTGTGAAGTGCTGTGGCAAAGTATGACAGAGTATGAATTAAGATGAATTAAAGCACTTTATATAGTTGGCTATACGGTTGATTTTCATTACATTTGTTCTATTAATCAAATAGAAAAATGATATGAATCAGAGAGAAGACGAGAGGGAAGGATGGCCGGTGAAACCTTATTACAAACGAGACTTGGCGGTGGCATACGCTCCCGATATCACTCCGGTGGCTGCACTTAACCGTCTGTCGTCATGGGTGCATCACCACAAGGTGCTTTACCGTGCTTTGGCGGATTCGGGGTATACCGACCGGCAGCGGATGTTCAATTCGGTACAGGTGGAGCTGATTTTCCGGTATTTGGGAAGGCCGTAGGGACAGACCCGGTGTCTGTCTGTTGGCATCCCCGTATGGTTGGAAACGCGGACGTATGCATGAGCTTACACGTATATACGTGCAGCCTCACACATATATATGCGCAGCCCCACACATACGTTCGCATGAGGCGATGCATACGTTCGTGTGGACGGCCTTTATTCCGCGCGGCATTCCTCTTCGCTTTCGTGCTCTTCATAGCGTCCGCAGGGACGGCGGGTGTAATACACGGTTCCTGTGCGGCAAAGCTCCTGGTCGCGTACCTTCAGCATGTCTATGCGCGTAAAGGCGCGGTCGGGTTTCGATATACGCGAGACGGTGAGGATGAAATCTGCCAGGTTTGCCCAGTTCGCACTGCCCGATATGGTGTACATATTGATGGCTTCCAGTTCGTTCCGGCCGTTCACGGTCTTCAGTCCGCGCGGATGCGCCACGATGACCACCCAGATGTGGTTTACACGTCCCCATGTCTGAAACTTGGTGAGCATTGCCTTGATGCTTTGCGTTTCGGTTTCGCCGTTGCCGCTTTGTGTTTCGATGAAAAGATAGGGGTCTACCACCAGATATTTCAACGGATGTGTGCGGCGCACCCGGTCGGCACGGTTCAGGATGTTTTCGGGCGTGGGCGGTACTTCGTGCATATCCAGATGAATCATGTGGGTATCCAGAAAGTCAAGATAGGGTGTCAGTTGTCCGTCGGTATAAGCGGTGGTGTTGGCTTTGCCCAGCATCAGGCTCACCAGCCGGGCGATGTGCTTGTTCTTGTCGGGAACCTCAAAGGAAAGATAGCATACAAACCGGTCGGTCTGCTGCATGATGCGGCAGGTCAGGTCGTTCAGAAAATCGGTCTTGCCGCTGTTGGGCATGCCGGTTACGATGATGAGCCCGCCGATGTCGGTGGGATGGAAGATGCGGTCGGTCAGCGGGCCGTAGCCCACGCTGTAACCGTGGTCGTATTCGCCGTGGAGCACACGGATGACTTCATCCCTTCGCTCCGCCACGGTGATGATATCGGTGGTGTGGCGTACGCTTGCTCCGTCGATGACACTGCGCACCACTTCGATGCCGTATTGCAGCATCACGTCGCCTATGTCCTTGCATCCGCCGGGCAGGGTGACGAAGAGGCAGCGGGCGTTGAAGTAGTCCGACAGCCGCTTGGTGAGTATGCGGCCGGGCAGGTCGGTGTCGCCGCAGACCACGATGTGGTCCACCTGTTCCAGCCATGGGAGAAACGCTTCGAAGGATTTGCCCAAGTCGCTTGCGGCTCCCGACGGTACGCTGATGACATATCGGTAGCCGGCTTCTGCCAGCACCAGCGTGTCTTTTTCGCCTTCCACCACGATGACCCGCGGAATGGTTTCTTCCTCCACGAGCAGCGGATTGAGGCAGTCGATGTTGTAGGGGGCGCAAGGCGTGGTGGGTGAGTCCTGTCCCCAGAACTTGCTGTAGACGGTGGGTTTTCCCTCTTCCTGCCTGGCCGAGGGCGATGGACTGCACGAGCGGTACTTGGCGTTGACGGGGTGTCCGTCCACATAGTTCACGTAGGCGATACAGGGGAACACGTTGGATGCCTGTTCGCTCTTGTTCTCGCTGTCCTTGGTGATGCAGTAATGGCGCAGGCAGCCTATCCGGGCTGTGATGGCGGTGGCGAGGGAGATGCCTTGGTCCAGGAGGTAGCGGCGCGCGGCGAGCTGGTCGGGGTCGGTACAGTCGGGCGAGTCGGTGAGGGGTTTGATTTTCTGCATCACTTCGGCGGTCAGGGGCTTGTAGTCCGAGGGCAGCATGGGCACTTCGCCCAACGTGCTTTGAGCGTCGTTTCGGGCGGTCTTGTATCTGTTGCCGCTGCGGGTCGGGGCATATCCGGCAGCTCCCGCGGCATATTGCGGGAACATGGGGCGGTCTGCCTTGCAGAAGTCGGTCAGTATGCCGTTGAAGTTACATCCTGCGTAGAAGCAGTGGTACACACCTTTTGCTTTGGAGATGGACAGGTGGGGTGTTCCGCATTTGGGGCATACGGCAACAAAATTCTTTCCCGCGCTTTTGCGGTCGGGGAAGTCTGAAAGAGAATAATAAGGCTTCATATCAATTTTAAAATTAGAATGTAAAAAATAAAAAATCATGGTTGACAGGGAACTGCTTCAGGACCCGGAGTGTTGACCGTCGGTGTCCACCCATTTTTGTGAGAGGACGTTCCAGATGGCTTCATCGGAGGGCCGTGGCGGTGCATCCGCCGGTATTTCCACTTTTCCGTCTATGGGGTCGTCATAGTATCGGATATCTTTGTCGGCATCCTTCCATTCGAATGGCGAGACGGGACGGAATTCACGGAGTTTTTTGCGTTGTTCTTCCAGTTCCTTCAGCAGTGTTTCGCCCAGTTTTTGTGTGGCTTGCTGTATCAGGTTCTCCCCGTGGCGGGTCTTGATAAGGTTTTGCAGCCAGATGATGCGTCCGTTGTGCGGTGTTTTGGCAAAATTGGACTGGGCATCGAAGTGAGGAATCAGGAATTCGTTCACCAGAACGACCATCGCATCCAGTGCGCGCGGTCGGGTGTAGCGGTAACCGGCAACGATACGGTCGATAATCGGCACCAGTACTGCCTGCTTCTCTTCGGGAGTGGCGTTGAGCTTGTGAAAGAACTCTTTGGCAGATGAAGAAGCTTTTGGAGCTTCATCGCCGTGAGGCGTTCCGGCAGGATTTTCAGAAGAATTCTCCGAAGGAGATATATTATTATTTATATTATATAATATATTACTATTAGTTTTTGAATTTGTTTCTGCGGGAGAAACTGCGGGAGAAACCGCCGGAGAAACCGGAGCAGAAATAGAATTCGTCGATTGATGATGCCATAAGGGAGTGAAGAATGCGAGAATCTCAGTTCGGTTTTCATTCCATACCAGTTCGAATGATTTGCATTTTTTGATGTATTCCAATATGTCCGAAGTATGTATGGTTTTTAGTGCCAGACAAATTTGATAGAGGTTGTTGATGGGGTATACTCCATCTTCATTCATGAAATGGGGCATACCCAGATAGAGATCCAGTAATTTCAGACAGGCAGAGTCGCTGACTCCCCATGCCTTCCATTGGTGAATCATTTTCTGTATTTCACGGATGGATACGTTTTGTTTCAGTGCTTTTATAGCCATAAGAGATATTGTTTTAAGTTAATTCTTGCGAAGTTAGGAAAGAATAAGTTGGTATTACTTCCCGCTAGGGAGAAGTAAAGACACGTTTGTTGTATATAATTAACAATTAATAAAAGAAAGTAAGATGAAGAACAGACAGTTCGATACAGAGAAGTTGGCAGCAAGCATCAAAGTGCTTGTTAAAGCTGCCGGATTGCGTAATTCAGAGGTTTGTAAAGACGTTCGTATGAGTCCCTCTTGTTACTACAGGACTCTTAAAGGTAAACTGATGATTTGAGTTTTTATGCTGTTATTATTCATTTTCTGATTATCAACTGCCGTGATTGCGGTGTGGAGACTCAGATGGAAGCGGTGAAACGTGAATGGTGGAATGTGGTAATGGAGAATGAATGGGAGTTAAAAACGGTAGATAAAAGTTGATAAAAAAGAAGAAAGACCATGTATCGTAAGTATTTAAAGCGTTGGCTTGATTTTGTTATTGTATTTTGTGTATTGGCTGTCATTTGGCCGATATTGCTTTTGGTCACTTTATGGCTTCACTTTGCCAATAAAGGAGCGGGTGCCTTCTTTACTCAGGAACGTCCCGGACGAAACGGAAAAATATTCAAGGTAATCAAGTTCAAAACAATGACGGACGAACGTGACGCAGACGGTAACTTGCTTCCGGATGCAGAACGTCTGACCCCGGTAGGGCGCTTTGTACGTTCTACTTCTATTGATGAGTTGCCACAACTGATTAACGTGTTGAAGGGAGATATGGCGTTGATAGGGCCACGACCACTGTTAGTGAAATATTTGCCTTTGTATAGCAAAGAGCAGGCACGCAGACACGAGGTACGTCCCGGAATTACCGGTTGGGCACAGTGTCATGGGAGAAACTCCATCAGTTGGACGGAAAAATTCAAACTGGATGTGTGGTATGTGGACCATTGTTCGTTCCTGCTCGACTTGAAAATTGTATTTCTCACCATAAAGAAAGTGCTTGTGCGTGAAGGAATTTCTCAAGAAGGGCAAGCAACCATGGAACCTTTTAATGGAAATAACTAAGAGTAAATATGAAAGATATTGCAATTTATGGTGCAGGTGGTTTCGGGAGAGAAGTTGCCTGCATGATTAAACACATCAATGAATCCGCTGATGAACCGATATGGAATCTTGTCGGTTTTTTTGATGATGGGAAAGAAAAAGGAAGCCGGAATGAGTATGGTCCCATCTTGGGTGGACTGGATGAGGTAAATGCTTGGACACAACCTTTGTGTATTGTTTTGGCGATAGCCACTCCTCGTATTTTGAAACACCTGTCCATGAGTATTATCAATGAGAATATTCAATTCCCCACTATTTGTGCTCCCGATTTGTCCTATGCAGATAAATCGTCTGTCACTTTGGGTAAAGGGAATATTATTCAGCGTAACTGTACACTTTCATGCAATGTAAAGATAGGTGATTTTAATATATTGAATGGCTCCGATGTGTTCGGGCATGATGTCCAAGTAGGCAGTTACAATACTTTTATGCCGGCTGTACGTATTTCGGGAGAAGTGAAAATAGGAGAACAAAATTTCTTTGGAGTAAACTCATGTGTTCTGCAGCAATTGAAGGTGGGTACAGGGGTTACGTTAGGTGCGGGTAGTGTATTGATGACTAAGCCAAAAGATGGTTGTCATTATATCGGCGTTCCTGCCAAACTGTTTAGATTTTAACAATTTACTATTAAAAATATCAATTATGGAATTACAAGAATTTATTGAAAATTTTGCAGCACAGTTTGATGAAACTGAAGCAAGTGAATTTACTGCGACTACGGCATTTAAAGGATTGGAAGAATGGTCTTCACTGATTGCATTGTCTGTAATTGCGATGGTGGATGAAGAGTATGACGTGACACTGAAAGGGGACGATATACGTAATGCTTCTACTATTGAGGATTTGTTCAATTTAGTTCAATCTAGATTGTAGTCATGGCAGTACTCCGTGTAAATAATGTGCGTATAGCCGGCTTCGCTGCCGGCGTACCGCACAATGTAGTGAAGACCGTTTCGACTACGGACAAGTATGATGATGAAAGTTATATAGAATCTGTAGGGGTTCGGGAAAAACGTTTTTCGAATGAATTTACGGCTTTGGATTTGGGACAGGCAGCTGTGAAAAAGTTGTTTAGTGATCTAAAATGGGAGAGTCAATCAGTTGATTTGTTGATAGTTGTAACTCAGACTCCCGAATATATTCTTCCGGCTACTTCATGTGTGTTGCACGGGCTGTTGGGGCTTGGCAAAGGATGTGTTGCTTTGGATATAAACTTGGGATGTTCGGGCTGGGTGTATGCTATATCGGTGGCTTTGTCTCTTATGTCCGGCGGACAAATAAGGCGAGCCGTTGTAGTGGCTGGTGATGCGCGTAAACAGATCCCCGAAGAGCACGATCAATTGTTTGGTTATGCAGGGACGGCTACGGCTTTGGAATATGACGAGGAGGCTGCTCCGATAATGATAGATTTAGGAACAGATGGTACGGGGTATGATGCTATTATCCGTCCCGGTGGCGGCGCACGTCATCCCATTACACCTCAGTCGTTGGAATTGGTCATGTGTGAGGATGGTCGGATGCGTCATGCATGTCAAACTCGTATGAAAGGAATGGATGTTTTTGCATTTGGTATTACCACTGCTCCTAAATCTATTCGGAAGATTCTGAAGGAATGTGATATTGAATCGGAAGATGTGGATTATGTTATTTTGCATCAGGCCAATATCAAAATGTTGGAAACTATTCGAAAAAAATTGAAATTGGAAGAAGATAAGGTGCCATATAGTCTGACACGTTATGGAAATACTTCTTCTGCTTCTATTCCACTTACAGTAGTAACGGAACTGAAAGATAAGTTAAACGGTCGGAGAGCCCGTATGATAGGTTGTGGTTTTGGAGTGGGACTATCGTGGGGAACTATCTGTTTTACAGTAGACGAGAGATTGGTGATATCAGAACTTCAAGAGTTATAATAGAAACATAATGATGGAATTGCATAATCCGTTTGCTTTGACGGGAAAAACAATATTAGTGACCGGTGCTTCGTCGGGGATAGGACGTTCCATAGCTGTCGAGGCTGCCGGCATAGGGGCGACTGTCATCGTGACAGCGCGTAATGAAGAGCGTTTGAAAGAAACATTTGAAGCTTTGGCCGGAAAGGAGAGAGGGCATCGGATGATAGTAGCCGATTTGCTGGATGTGGAGCAGATGGAGAATATGGTGAACAGTATTTCACAGTTGGACGGATTGGTGCTCTGTGCCGGAAAAGGCTTGACACTTCCTCTCCAGTTTGCAACTCGTGAAAAGTTTGATGATATATTCAATGTCAATTTCTTCGCACCGGTGGAATTACTTCGGTTGTTATTTAAGAAAAAAAAGCTGGTGAAAGGTTCGTCGGTGGTGATTTTGGCATCTTTGGGAGGTACTCGGATATTTAGCGGAGGAAACGGTATTTATGGCGCTTCGAAGGCTGCATTGGATAGCGCTATGAAGTTTGCAGCCAAGGAATTTGCTGCACGGAAAGTCCGGGTGAACAGTATCTGTCCGGCTATGGTGGACACTCCGCTTATTCATAGGGGGACGGTGTCCGAAGAGCAGTTGATGGAAGATGCGAAGCGTTATCCGTTGGGACGCTATGGAAGACCGGAGGATGTGGCGTATGCGGCTGTATACCTTTTATCGGATGCTTCAGAGTGGGTAACAGGCATGTCAATGGTGCTTGATGGTGGTTTATCTATAAAATAAGTAAAAGTGATGACAATAATAGAACAAGTAAGACGGTTGGTTGCAGAATGTTTGGAACTGCCGGTGGCATCTTTGGATGTCGATATGGAAATGGATGGGATAGTCGAATGGGATTCGATGCGGAATGTAATGATTCTATCGGCGGTAGAAGATACTTTCGGCATTATGATTCCTGAAGATGATATTTTTGAACTTACTTCTGTCAGGGCCATTGCCGAAGAAGTGGAAAAGGTAAAGGAGCTGAGCTGATGTATAGTCATAGTCCGTTGCTTTGTGCTGTTTGGAGGAATGCTGAAATGTTTCCTGATAAGGCGGCTTTCATAGTTGATGGTGTGGAAACCAGTTATTCCTCGTTGGTGGTGAATGTCCGTAAAGCTGCCGGAATGTTGGTGGAAAAGGGACTGAAGACCGGTGACCGTATCATTCTTTCCGCGCATAAGGATATCAGGTTTATTTATGTCTATTTGGCTTCTCACATACTGGGAGTAACGAATGTGATAGTGGATGCAGCAAGTAACGAAGAGAGGCTGCGTTATGTTGAGGAAAGGGTCAAGCCTAAATATTGTTTTGGGTATAAGTCGGGGAAATGTCCGTCGGAAGATTTTGCTGCGATGGATTTGGAAGCGATGGTGCCGTATGAAGAGAAGGCTGCGCCTTTACTGTCAGAAGACAGTGTGGCTGAGATACTGTTTACTACGGGGACTACAGGCAATCCCAAGGGAGCTTGTCTGAGTTATCGTAATATTTTTGCATCTGCTTCAAATATAAATGAATTTATACGGAATAGGGCTGAGGACATTGAGGTTCTTGCTCTTCCGATTTGTCATTCTTTTGGCTTGGGACGCATCAGGTGTAATCTGCTCAAAGGGGCTACGGTTGTTTTGATGGGCAGCTTTGCCAATGTACGGCTTTTCTTTAAGAATATAGAACAATACCATGCTACAGGCTTTGGAGTGGTTCCGGCTGCATGGGCATATATACGAAAAATAAGTGGAACCCGTATTGGTAAATATGCAGAACAAATAAGGTATATAGAAATAGGTAGTGCCGCTATGCCGCTTGAGGTGAAAGAAGAGATGCTCCGCTTGTTTCCCGATACCAGAATTTGTATGCATTATGGATTGACGGAGTCCAGCCGTTCTGCCTTTGTGGAATTTCATGACACGAAACATTTGGAGTCTGTAGGCAAACCGGTCTCTTCTGTGAAGATAAAGATTATGGATGAGAACGGGAAAGAAGTCCTTATCGGAGACCAAGGGGAAATATGTGTAGAAGGTGACATCGTAATGTCGCATTATCTGGATGCGGACGATGACCGGAATGCTTTTTGGGGCAGCTGCTTCCGTACCGGAGATTATGGTTATGCCGACAAGGATGGATATATTTATCTCATGGGCAGACGAAAGGAGCTTATTAATGTAGGCGGAAAGAAAGTCAGTCCTATAGAAGTGGAAGATGCGGTGTGCAGTCTGGGGGTCGGTGACTGTGTTTGTGTAGCTGTGCCGGACAAAGAAGGAATGTGGGGTGAAAGGGTAAAGTGCTATATTCTTAGAGGTTCTACGCATTTGACATTTGAAGAAATAGACGATAAATTGTCTTCTATGCTTGAAGTGTACAAGCGTCCTGTGGAGTATGAGTGGATAGAGAATATTCCGATGACGGCTTCGGGTAAGAAACAACGTATTCAATTAAAATAATAAGTTTATGTCTTTTTTGACCATTACTAATGTTAAAATAGCAGGTATGGGAGCCTGCGTTCCTTCTTTGGTGGAGGAAAATCTTACATTGCCTATATTTGAAAATCAGTGTGAAGCCCGGAAAGTGATAGCTTCTACCGGTATTGAACGCAGAAGAGTAGTGGAACCGGGGACTACGGCATCGGATTTGACTTGCCAAGCTGTGGATAAGCTGCTTGCCGAGCTGGATTGGGATGCCGGAAGTGTTGATGCTTTGGTGTATGTGTGTGTCAGCCGTGACTATATTGCTCCTATTACTTCTGCTATTCTTCAGGATCGTTTGGGATTTCGTAAGGACTGTTATTGTATCGATCTTCCTTTGGGATGTTCGGGATGGGTTTACGGAATGAGTAATCTGGCTTCTTTATTGTCGCATGGCGACCTGAAACGCGGGTTGTTGGTGTGTGCCGAAACAAATTCCTTAAACAGAAGTGCGAAAGACAAAACCGTAAAGCCTCTTTTTGGTGATGCGGCTACTGTGACTGCTTTGGAATTTGACAAGCAATGGGAGAAACCGATGCATTTCAGCTTCGGAGTGGATGGAAGCGGATATAAGGCTGTGTGGACTGAATATGGCGGAACTAGAAATCCGGTCACTCCTGATGCGATAATGGAGAAGGAAATAGAACCGGGAGTGGTGCGGAAAGGCATTGATATGGTGGTGAACGGGATGGATGTATTTGCTTTCGCCATCAAAGAACCGCCTCGCTCATTAACCGGACTGGTGGAGCATTTTCAAATAAATACCGACGATGTGGACTATTTGTTTCTGCATCAGGCCAACAAATATATTGATGAGAGAATCCGAAAAAAAATGCATATGCCGGAAGAGAAAGTTCCCTATTGCTTACAGGATTTCGGTAATACGAACAGTGCTTCCATTCCTTTGGCGATGGTGGTATGTAAAGCTACTGAGTTGATGACCGGTCAGCATGAATGCTTGGGTTGCGGATTTGGTATTGGACTGGCTTGGGGATCTATTCATTTTTGGACAGATAGCCTGAAAGCAGTAACATTTACCGAATACAAATAATGACATTTATTTTATGGAAAGATGAATAGAATAACAAAACAACTGAAACTTTACCGTTTTGTCACGATGGCAAAGCTTCTTCCTCGTTTTTGGAGAAAGAGTGAACAAATAGCATCGGCAAACGGGGTGGCTACACACACGGTATTTACCGACATGTTGAAGTGTCTGGTGAAATATGGAGCAAGCGAGGAAAACTATGAGCAGTTTCATTTTTACGGAAGTGATGAGGAATATCGGGATGCATTCATTACGTGGCGACGGAATATGGCCATCATGTATAAGTTTAATACAGCCGAAGCCAAAGAACTGTTTTTGAATAAAGTGAAGTGGAACAAACGCTTTGCAAAGTATGTAAAGCGAGACTGGATTTATTCGGCGGAGTCGTCTAAGGAACAGATTGTAGCTTTTCTCCATGCCCACTCGACGGTGATTGTAAAGGCAATTGAAGGTGCCTGCGGCGTAGGAATAGATAAATATGATTCTAAAGATATATTGGATAACAAAAATCTTTTAAATAGAATCTGTCTTGGTAAATATATAATTGAAAATGAAGCTGTTAATATAGACGATGTCAAGAAAATATCTCCTAAATCTCTGAATACAATTCGAGTGGTGACTTGTGTGGATAGTAAGGGAAATGTGAATATCGTTACTACTGCTTTGAGAGTGGGAAACGGACATAGTTATACCGATAATATTTGTACAGGTGGAATAGCTTGCGGTATAGATATGCAGACAGGTATTGTTGTTACTGATGGTATGGATCATGAAGGTAATAAGATAGTGATGCATCCTGTTTCCAAAATTCCTTTTAAAGGGATTCAAATACCATTGTGGGAAGATGTTTTGCAAGTAGTGTTTTCATTGGCAAAAGAGTTCACAGAAGCACGCTTTGTAGGATGGGATATTGTTCTTACAACGAATGGCATTGATGTGTTGGAAGGAAATATTCCGCCCGATGAGGGGCTTTGTCAAATAGATTTGGCAGGTCGTTATCATCAAGTAATGCTTATGTATTAAAATTAAACAGATATGAGGAAGCAGATTGAAAATATTTTATTGCATGCGTTGACAAACCGTTATGCAAAAGTGGGAACAAAGACCGAACTGGAAGAACGATATAAACAAATTTTACCCCCCCCTATTAAGGTTAAATTAACTGAAAATGAGGTGTATAGCATTAATAAAGTATGGGGAAAACTAGGTAAGAAAATAGATTTTCGTTATTGGCAGTTTTATAAAAAGCTAGGTATATTCAATGCGTCCATGGTACCCGAAAATTTGTACGTGGGTTATATTATCCGTACATTGAATCCTTTGAAGCTGAGTAAGTGTCTGCAGAACAAGAATCATTATCCTCTCCTTTTTCGTGAATTAAAACAGCCGGAAGTAGTGGTAAACTGTATTCGGGGGGTGTGGTATAATGCCGGAATGGAAGTACTCGATTCTAAAGATGCTACACGTATTTTTGCCGATGTAGACGAATGCATTATCAAGCCTGTCAGCGAATCCTGCAGCGGCCATGGAATCAAACGTGTTAAAATAGATGGTCGAACCGATTATCAAACACTGTTTGACAGTTACGGAGGGAACTTTATTTGTCAGAAGATTGTAAAACAATATTCTAAAACAGATGATATAAATGCTTCTTCGCTGAATACTTTCAGAATCAATACATTTAATGTCAACGGACTCATTACGGTGGAAGATATGATATTTCGTCACGGTCAGCAAGGTTCTGTGGTAGATAACGGACATGGTGGAGGTGTGTGCTGTGGGATAAATGCGGATGGCACCTTGTCGGGCTGGGGATATGATGCAAAAATGAAGCGGCATACAGTGGCTCCCAATGGAGTGCCTTATATGGATATCAAGCTTCCCGAAGTGAAAATCCTGATGGATTTTGCAGTGAATGCCCACCGTTTGTATCTTCCGGCTATGGGACAGGTTGCATGGGATTTGGCACTGGATGAAAATTGTGAACCAATATTGATTGAAGTGAATTTGGGATGGCCCGGTGTCATATTCGACCAGATGGCAAACGGCAAGCCGTTGTTTGGTAGTCGTACGGAGGAAATTATAGAATATGTGGCAGATAATATGAAATATCTTCAGTGGAAAGATTTTCTAGGTAATTGGAATTGATAAATGATGATTATAGAAAAGATAACATTGAATAACGGGGTGGAGATGCCTTTGCTGGGATTGGGAACTTATACACTTCAGGGGAGTGTGTTGGACAATGCTTTCGGGGCAGCTTATGATGCGGGCTATAGATTGTTTGATACAGCTGTTCTGTATGGAAATGAGGAGAATATAGGAGCTGCTATTGTACAGAAACATATTGACCGAAAGGAATTATTTTTGGTTTCTAAAGTGAATGAAACACCTCTTCGGGGACGGAAACGTTATTTTCATTTGAATAAAAAATCTGTCGCAAAATGTTATGAGCAGTCTTGCAAGAGGCTGAAGACCGATTATTTGGATGCTTATTTGCTTCATCATTGTGATGCTACAATTGAGGAGTATGCGGAATTGGTGAATCTATATAAAGCAGGGAAAGTAAGAGCTGTCGGGCTATGTAATATTTCTTTGGGGAAGTTGCAGGAATTTGTACGGGAAGTGGACTTTATTCCTCAGTTGATACAGGTTCAGATACATCCGTATTATACAAAGAACGAGTTGGTCCGTTTTGCTCAGGACAATGGCATAGCGTGTGAGGCGCATACACAGTTCGGCAGAGGAAATATTGATTTGAGGTCTGATAGTGTATTATGCAGTATAGCAAAGACACATAAAAAAAATGTGAATCAAATAATTTTGCGTTGGTTGATGCAACGGCATATTATATCCATACCTCGATCATCGAATCCACAACATATCGTATCGAATATAGATTTATTTGATTTTGCGTTGACTAAGGAGGAAATGGCAGCCATTGATGCTTTGAACAGAAATGAAAGTTACTGTTCTTATGATAAACCGTAACAGGTAGATTTGTAACAGATAAGAAATAAAATATGTTTATAGTTGTCACATTTATAAATTCTGTCTTTGATTCCAATTCTTATTTGATATATAAGGAAGATTTAGAAGAATGCTATTTGATAGACTGTGGCGATACGAAACCGGTTTTGGATTATATAAAGCAACATTGTTTGCATTTGAAAGCTGTTTTTCTTACCCATACTCATTTTGACCATATTTATGGTTTGAACGAATTGGTGGAGCAGGTGCCGGCTGTAACGGTTTATACTTCTGAATTTGGGAAAATGGCTTTACAATCTGATAAGTTGAATCTTTCGCGTTACAATCAGTATTCGTTTGTCTTTCGGTATGTTGAACGAATCAGGGTTTTGGGGGAGAGTGAGATCATTAGGGTATGTGGCAATATGGTTATGGAGGCTCTTTCTACTCCGGGACATGACAAAGGTTGTCTTACTTACAGGATAGGAGAGAATGTTTTTTCGGGGGATTCATTCATCCCCGGGCTGAAAGTAGTGGCTTCATTTCCCAACAGTGACAAGTTGGATGCTCGGACTTCGGAACAGCTCATCAGAGAATGGGCAAGGGGGAATAATTTATATCCGGGGCATGGGCGATACTATATAGCATATTACCGGGAGTAGCCTGGTATAGATTATAATAGACAAATTAACAGATTTAATTAAAGTGGAGAAAAAAAGGTTATGAGTTACATTCCTGAAAAAACAATTTACCTCTGTCTTGCTCACATGAGTGAAGATGGAATAGAGCAGAAGTATGTGAAGGAAGCATTCGATACCAACTGGGTAGTGCCTTTGGGTCCCAATGTAAATGCTTTTGAGGAAGACCTCAAGAACTTTGTCGGAGGAAAGAATGAAGTTGTCGCACTTTCGGCGGGAACGGCAGCGGTGCATCTTGCATTGATTGGCTGTGGCGTTCAGGCGGGTGATGAAGTTTTGGTACAAAGCTTTACCTTTTGTGCTTCGTCGCATCCGGTTACTTATCTGGGTGCAAAGCCTGTGTTTGTCGGCTCTGAAAAAGATACGTGGAATATGGACCCGGTGTTGCTGGAGGAAGCTATCAAAGACCGTATGGAGAAAACGGGAAAGAAGCCCAAGGCGATTGTTCCGGTGGCGCTCTATGGTATGCCATACGACTGTGAGAGAATTATGGAGATTGCAAACCGCTATGACATTCCTGTGGTGGAGGATGCGGCGGAAGGGTTCGGTTCCAAGTTCGACGGCAGGGTGCTGGGCACTTTCGGCAAGTTTGGCGTGTTGTCATTCAACGGCAATAAGATGATTACCACTTCGGGCGGCGGTGCTTTGATTTGCCGGAATGCCGAAGATAAAAATACCATTATGTGGTATGCTACTCAGGCACGCGATGCTTATCCTTATTATCAGCATACGGCAATCGGCTACAATTATCGTATGAGTAATATTTGTGCCGGTATCGGTCGCGGACAGATGACCGTGGCGGAGGCGCACATTGCTCATCATAAGCATGTGCAGGCTTTGTATGAAGAACTGTTGAAGGATGTGAAGGGCATACGTATGCATAAGCAGCCTGAGGATGCGCGTTATGATGCTAACTTCTGGCTGTGTACGGCTACCATCGATCCTGATGTGAAGGTTGTCGGTCAGGAGAATGCGTATAAGGAAGTGGTCAAGACTGCGGTGGGAGGAGCTGCCGGGGTGATTAAGGCGGTGGACAGTGCCACCACGAATTGCCAGCCTAATGAGAATGTGGAAGCAATGCGTGTTTTCATGCTTGCCGGAAAGATAGAAGTACGACCTGTGTGGAAGCCGATGCACAAGCAGCCGGTGTATGCGGATGCGCCTGTTTATACCAACGGGGTGGAAGAGGAAATCTTCAGGACCGGACTGTGTCTTCCTGCGGGCCCTTGTGTAAGTGACGAGGATGTGGCATACATTGTGCAGACAATAAAGAATTGTATAAAAGGATAATGGATTATTATCGGTATTTGGATATGATTTGGAAATTATCAAACTGGTATTTTTCGAAAGATGCGCTGCCGTATTGGTGTATATTCGTTTTGGATTGCCTGATAGTGCTGGGCGCGGATGTGTTGGTTTATGCTTTGAATAACGGAACACTTTCTTTTTTGCAGAACTTTGTACAACTGACAGGAGCTTTTTGCTTTTATTTGTTGTTCTATGTTGTGAGCTTTCGGATGTTTCATACGTATTCGGGGGTGATTCGTTATTCTTCGTTTATCGATTTGCAGCGGATAGGTTTTGCCATGATTACGGGCTTACTGATGATTATAGGCGTCAGGTATCTGCTGAATGAGGATTGTTGGTTGATGGCAGTCGGTATGAGGGATATCGGAATTGCCGCATTGCTGGCTGTTCTGATGATGTGGAGTGTGCGGGTTTTTGTGAAATATCTGTATGACTCTACTTTTAACAGACGACGCGGAAAACGTGTGTTTATCTATGGGGTGAAAGCCGGTGGAGTGGGACTGGCGAAGAGTATCCGCAACCAGGTTGACTCCCGATATGTCGTGAGCGGTTTCGTTTCGGACAGGCAGGATATGCAGGGCCGCTTCCTGATGGGAAAGCGGGTTTATTCCAACGATGAACATTTGGTGGAGAAGATGGAGGACTTCGGAGTGCATACTTTGCTGGTTTCTCCCTTGAAGAATGAGGCGATTCGGAATAATCCCGAAATGGTGGAGAGGCTGATAAAGGCAGGTATACGAATCTATATGATTCCTGCCGCGCAGGAGTGGGACGGTAAGAGTGATCTTGACCATCGTCAGCTTAAGGAGGTGGATATTGAAGATTTGCTGCCTCGCGACAAGATAGAAATCGACTTGAAAGCGGTGGAGGAATTGCTTACCGGAAAGAGTATTCTGATAACGGGAGCTGCCGGCAGCATCGGAAGCGAGATGGTGCGCCAGATTGCCAAATTTACTCCGCAAAAGCTTATTCTGATAGATCAGGCGGAGACGCCTTTGCATGATGTGCGTCTGATGATGGCACGCAAATGGCCCGACATCGAGGCGGAAACCATCGTGAGTGATATTTGCATGAAGGAACGCATGGAGGAGATTTTCGGTATATATCGTCCCGATTATGTGTTTCATGCGGCGGCGTATAAGCATGTGCCTATGATGGAGAATAATCCGGGAGAGAGTGTGCGTAATAATGTGGAGGGTACGCGTATCATTGCAGACTTGGCTGTGAAGTATCGGGCAAAGAAGTTTGTGATGGTGTCTACGGACAAGGCGGTGAATCCCACCAATGTGATGGGGTGCTCCAAGCGTATCTGCGAAATTTATGTGCAGAGTCTGGATAAGGCGGAGAAGGATGGCAAAGTGGAGGGAGTCACTCAGTTTGTCACTACGCGTTTCGGTAATGTGCTGGGCTCGAACGGTTCGGTTATTCCGCTGTTTAAGGAACAAATCAAGCAGGGCGGACCGATAACGGTGACGCATCCCGATATTATCCGTTTCTTTATGTTGATTCCCGAAGCTTGTAAGCTGGTGCTTGAGGCGGGAACGATGGGCAATGGCGGTGAGATTTTCGTGTTTGATATGGGTAAGCCGGTGAAGATTGTGGATCTTGCCCGGCGTATGATTCAGTTAAGCGGAGCCAAGAATGTGGAGATTAAGTTTACAGGATTGCGCGACGGTGAGAAACTGTATGAGGAGGTATTGAATGAAGAAGAGACGACCAAGCCTACTTTTCATCCTAAAATCAAGATTGCGCAGGTGCGTGAGTATGATTATGCCGATGTGTGCCGGCAGGTGGATGAGCTGGTGGCTTCCAGTGTGGAAGAGGATGATATGGAGATTGTAAAACGTATGAAGGAAATGGTTCCCGAGTTCAAGAGTAAACATTCGGTGTATGAAGTTTTGGATAAGTAGAATTGGGTATCGATGTTTTTTGCCGTTATGCCTGTCGGTATTGTTTGTTTGTACCGGAAGGGCGCAATCGGCAGAGAACACGCGGGTGGATGTGTTTATGGGAGCCGAATTGCATTATCGTGATATTTTTCACAATAAGATATATGAGGTGCTGGTGAACCTGACACCCGGAGTGAAGTGGTATATGGGAAACCGCTGGCAGTTGGCGGGACAGGTCATTGTACCTGTTTATAATGATTATGGTGATCGTTATAAGAAAGTCCGTCTGAACATGTCTGTGCTTAGCAAGGAATGGGACTGGCACCGGAAGCTTTTTCTGAAAGTGAGCGGAGGACTGTTTGCGATGGAACGCTACGGACTGGATGTGAAGTGGATGTATGCGGCTACGGACTGGCTTGCCTTGGACGCACAGGCGGGATGGACGGGTTTTTGTTCCATGGCGGCAGGATGGGAATGCAGTCCGATGGAGCGTTTGACGGCTCTTGCCGGGGTACGTGCTTATCTGAGTGGGGTGAATACGGAATTCCGGGTGCGCGGCGGCCGTTTTCTGTATGAAGACTGCGGTGTGCAGGGAGAAGCGATGAGGCACTTCCGGCATTGCACGGTGGGGGTGTTTGCCCAATATACCGATAAGGGAAAAGAGAATTTCGGTTTTAAGGTGGTTATGATGATTCCTCCTTATAAACGGAGTAACAGGAGGGTGCGTTTCCGCCCGGCATCCAATTTCCGCTTGACGTATAATCAGGAGGCGGATGCTTATGCGGGTAAAATGTATACGACCGACCCCGAAGAGAATGAACGGGAAGGATGGTTTGACCGCAGCCGGTCGGACTGGGGTGCGAATGGCATGACGCCTGATTTTACTGTTCGGCAGAAAGGAGGCACTGAATGAAAATGAGATATATAATGGGGTGCTTCATGGCATTGCTGTTTTCGGTGCCGGCCGTGGCACAGCAGTATACGGGCATGAGCGGTTTGATACATGTTCCTTCGGCGGACATGGGTGAAGAGGGGGAGGCACGCGCAGGGGTGCATTTCCTGAATCGGGAGTTTACTCCGAATGTGCTGACGTATAAAGGCGATAAATATCATACGATGAGTTATTACCTGAGTATCACGCCGTTCAGGTGGATGGAGATTGCGTATACTTGTACGCTTTTGAAATCGACGAAGATTGTTGACGGTGTGGAAGATAAGGAACATCCGGGGCTGCACCGCAAGGACCGTTATTTTTCGCTCAAGCTACAGCCGGTTCGTGAGAAGCCGGGTAAGTGGTGGCCGAGTGTGGCGATAGGGGTCAATGACCTGGATTTCCGTGTAAACTGGCTGAAGACGCAGCATGAGACGGATGTATCGCGTGTGGTAAACAGCTATTTTTCCAATTATTATGTGGCATTGTCCAAACATTTCCGGCTGAAAGGGAATGTGCTGGGTGTGCACATGGCTTACCGGCACTGGCGGTGGAGTCTGAACTCGAAATGGAACGGACCGGTGGGCGGTATTACGTTCAGCCCTTCGTTTCAGAAGAATTTCCGGTTGATAGCGGAGTATACGGGCGATGATGTGAACGTGGGCTTTGACTGGAAATTGTGGAAGCACTTGCTGGTACAGTCTTCGCTGCAAAACGGCAAATATTTTTCCGGAGGGGTGTGCTTTTGCATCAATCTGTTGTAAATGATATAACTAAACATAATTTTTAAATTTAATTATTTTACTATGTACAATTTTGTAAGAAGAGGAGCTTATATGCTTCTGATTGCCGGTTTGACCATGGGGGTTGCCGGTTGTAGTGACGATGATCCTGATTATGACCATGTGACTCCGCCTGTGGTTGAGGTTGCTTCCAATACGTTGACCGGAGTTATCACAAGTCTGAACGGTGAGGGAATCTCGGGTGCGAAGGTTTCATTGGGAGAGGGTAATTCTGCCACGACCGATGCCAACGGTGTTTATCTGTTTAAGGATGTCAAGGCGGGTACTTACCAACTGAAAGCGGAAGCCGAAGGTAAGTTGTCACATACAGGAACATTGACTGTTGCGGATGTGAAGAAGACTCAGAATCTGGTGTGGAATGCGGCACTTGCTTCTGACGTGAAGAAGGAAGTGAGTGTATCGGCTGATGCACCAAGTGAGGGAAAAGTGGAAACGGAAACATTGAAAGGCAATGAGGAAGCCAAGGTGGAAGTGAAGGCTGAAATCGCTGCCGGTGCCGTGGATACAGATGCAGATGTGAAGGTCATCATCTCTCCGCTTTATAAGGAGGAAGATGTAGTGGCACGTGCTGCGCGTGCTACCGATGAGACCATGTTGGTCGGTGCCGTTCTTTCTTGTAACAAGGAGGGTGTTTCTTTGAAAAAGGCTATCGAGCTGAGTTTCGAACTGGATACCGAACTGGCAGGTAAGGTGGAAGCCAAGCAGTATAAGAACGGTGAATGGGTGAAGGCGGACAGCCGTGTCGAAGACAGCCATGTAATCGTTGCTGCAAGTGAGTTCGCTTCTTATGGTCTGTTCCTCGATGTGGAATTCTCTGAGAAGAAGAGTACGAAAGCTGTAGAGTTTGAACAAAGCAAATGGGACAACCTGTATGGTTCTAAGGATATGTCTGTGGGTGAGGCTGCTTATACCTATAAGGCAGGTACTGAAATCAGCACTGAAGGTACTGCAGACAAACTGACTGCTCTTTTGATAGAAGAGTTGGCACAGCGTTTCGGTGCAACGGTGACTACACTCAACGGCTCTTATCCTATCAATGTTACATTGCCGGTAGGTACTATGTTGGAAATCAGTGGTGTGCAGGAAGAATGGGGTGTATCGGCAAGTGCACTCGGTAAGTCGGCTTCAGGTACACGCCATGGTAATGTATCAATTGAGGTTGCTACTTCCAATCGTGAGCACACCGGTGGTGGTGAGTAAACTGTAGTTTGTATTAATTTTTGTGACCGGTCGGGAAGTAAGCATAAGCCGGTCAGTTATATATTAGGGAGGTAATGGCAGTTATCTTCCTAATATTTTTTTATACCAACTGTTGCCGGTGTTCATATAATTGTGGGCACTTGAATCTGAAACATAAAAAAAAGTTGTGCCAATATTTTTGACACAACCTTATTCATTCTTTTTCTTGTATACTTTAATCGACTATGCGCTTGTTCATTATGATATAAACAACCAGTCCAACAATGATAAGAGCAGCTGAACCACCTAAAACTGCGTTATCATTAATAGCAGAACTTCCTGCGCAGAAGATACCAACCAAAATAGCGGCACCAATGATCATAAGTATCAGACCTAAATTCTTAAGTAAGCTTTTCATGTGTGTATTTTATTAATAGATTATTTTTCTTGTGCACAAATTAAAGCATAATTCTGTTATGAAGGAAATTATTTTAGGAAAAAAAGATGAAATAGCAGAAATTCTTTAATCTTTGGTGTTCGTAAATATCTTCCTTAGTACATCCTGACTAACTTTCAGCTCTTCTAATGTTAATCCTTGCAAAGCTTCTTTTAATGTCTTATTGGCGATAAACCGTGCTTTTTCTTCCAGTTCACGTCCTGTTTTGGTTAAATGAACCAGATTCGTGCGACGGTCTTTCTTGTCCGAGATACGGACTACCAAGTGCTGACGCTCCATGTTGTCTATCAGACGAGTCATGCTGGGCTTGTCTTTGAAAGTGGCATTACACAGTTCTTGCTGGGTTACTCCGTCCCGTTCCCACAGAAACAAAAGCACTGTCCATTGTTCAGGAGTAATGTCTACTCCGTTCTGACGGAAGTTGCGGCTCAGTTTCCTATTGATGGCTGCCGACACTTTACCGTTCAAAATAGCGAATATCAGCTGGATATCAAAACTAAATTGTTCTATCATATAATTATTGTTTAAACAACTTTGCAAAGATACGATTCTTGTGGGAATAACGCAGATTTTAAGGATGAAAAAATACTAAAAGGCAAGATTAATTGCGAAATGAAACTATATTTTTGAAAGAAAATGCCTGTAAGTCTTTGTAGATTAAGAGAAAATATCTACCTTTGCGCTCGCAATTTAAAATTTTAATTTAATAATTTAATTAACGTAGTATGAATCAATACGAAACCGTTTTCATTTTGACTCCCGTTTTGTCTGATGTTCAGATGAAGGAAGCGGTAGAGAAATTCAAAGGTATTCTGACTGCAGAGGGTGCAGAGATTATCAATGAAGAAAACTGGGGCTTGAAGAAATTGGCTTACCCCATCCAGAAAAAATCAACTGGTTTCTATCAGCTGATTGAGTTTAAAGCAGAACCGAAGGTAATTGAAAAATTGGAAATAAACTACCGTCGTGACGAACGTGTTATCCGTTTCCTGACTTTCAGAATGGATAAATACGCTGCTGAATACGCTGCTAAGAGAAGAAATGTTAAATCAACTAAAAAGGAGGATTAATCATGGCACAGCAACAATCAGAAATCAGATATTTAACTCCGCCCTCAGTAGACGTTAAAAAGAAAAAATATTGCCGTTTCAAAAAAAGCGGTATTAAGTACATCGATTACAAAGATCCTGAATTCTTGAAGAAATTCTTGAACGAACAGGGCAAAATCCTTCCTCGCCGTATTACAGGTACTTCTTTGAAGTTCCAACGTCGTATCGCGCAGGCTGTTAAGAGAGCACGTCACTTGGCGTTACTTCCATTTGTAACTGATATGATGAAATAATAAGGAGGAATAAGTATGGAAATAATTTTGAAAGAAGACGTAGTAAACTTAGGCTACAAGAATGATATTGTAACTGTAAAGTCTGGTTACGGTCGTAACTATCTTATTCCGACCGGTAAAGCTGTGATTGCTTCACCTTCTGCAAAGAAAATGTTGGCAGAAGAATTGAAACAACGCGCTCACAAACTGGAAAAAATTAAGAAGGATGCTGAAGCTATGGCAGAACAGTTGAAGGGTGTAACTTTGACTATCGCTACCAAAGTGAGTGCTACAGGTACTATCTTTGGTTCTGTTACCAACATCCAGATTGCTGAAGAATTGGAAAAATTAGGCCACAAGGTTGACAGAAAGATTATCGTTGTGAAGGATACTGTGAAAGAAGTTGGTTCTTACAAAGCTATCGTTAAACTGCACAAGGAAGTTTCTGTAGAAATTCCGTTCGAAGTAGTTGCTGAATAATCTGTAAATACTTTAAAGTATATGCTGAAGAAGCCCGGTTCGCTAGAGCCGGGCTTCTTCTTTTTCTTGAGATTCCTCTTTTTTGTGGAAAGGGACTATATTAAATCGTTTTTGGCTTGCCGGTATATAAATTTTGTCTATCTTTAGCATGATAATTTTTCATACACGAATGAACTACTATGAAAACAAACCTGATAGAGAAAGTGAAGCGCATGAGCACAGAGTATAGATTCGGTGACTTCTTTCGCAACTTCATTGCTGTGGTGCTGGGTATTGTTATTACCTTTGCCGGCAGTGACCTGATAGAAGAACGTAAGATAAGAAATGAAGTGAAAGATGCTCTGTCATTGGTCAAAGATGAAATATTACTCAACAGGGAGACTATAGAAGAATTGATGGAGCAGGAGCTGTTTGAACAGCGGGGGGCGTGTTATCTGCTTCAATATAAAGACTCCATAGATAAGGCATCGCCGGATTCAATTGAGAAATATGGCTATTCGCCATTCCAGTCATTCAATCCTATTTATATTGATGATGCAATGGAGATGCTCAAAAGTTCATCGCTTATCTCTGCTATTGAAAATAAAAAACTTGCTACCCGAATTATTCAAACATACAACACGATAAAAACCGCTTATGGCAGTTTTGGGGCTTTTATGGATATAAAGCTGAAATGTATTGAGAAATTGACTGATAAGGCAGAAGTGCGAGAAGCATTGGCAAAGAATAAGCTCAGGACTAAAATGCAGGAGTGGGACTTTTATTTCACTATCCCGGAAGGGGTGCAGGCTGTGCAGCAAATTTCTTATATACATAGTTATCCAAGAAAAATGTATGGACGGTATATGGAACAGATAGACGAGACGTTGGCTGCCATTGACGAGGTGTATAAATAAAAAAAAGTCTGTTGTGCTTTCGCACGGCAGACTTTCAATTCTCTCTAATGTTCGTTCTGAATATTATTCAGCTACGGCTGCAGAGTCAGCAGCTGTGCTATCAACAGCAGCTACAGTGTCAACTGTTTCAACAACAGCTGCTTCAACTGTTTCAACTGTAGTAGAATCTGCGTTTTCAGCTCCGTTGTTAGCAGCTTTGTTTCCGCAAGATGCGAAAGAAACAGCTGCAAATGCTACGAACAAAAATACTAATTTTTTCATTTTCTTTGCTTTTTAAATCTGTAATACTAAATAGTTGCTTTATTAAAACGTTGCAAAGGTATACACTTTTTCAATATGTTGTACTCCTGAAACCGACTTTTTTTCCACATTTTTATGTTGTGCAACTTAATTTACTGATTTATAGTATGTTTTAAAACATATTGTTATTCCTCTGCAATGCTGTTGTAGAGGAAGCGTTTTATACTCTTTTTGGGAGTCTTTTCAAATTCGGTAGGATAAAGCTGAATAGTACTTACTTGTTCGTAATTGCCTACCAGTTTATTCAGATTTTTCAGGTTCTCGTCCATTACCGTTTTTATATTGTCGGGGGTGTTCAATCCCAGAGAGTCAAGGCTGTCGTAATCGGGATAAACCAAAGCCACAAGTTTTTTATTGCGTTCTATAATCAGACTTTCCAGAACGAAGGGCATATTATTTAACTTCGCTTCAATTTCCTCCGGAAAGATATTTTGTCCGTTGGAGCTTAACAACATGGTTTTGCTGCGGCCACGGATATATATGAAGCCGTTTGCGTCAATGGTTCCCAGGTCACCGGTCTTCAGCCAACCGTCTTCGGTAAATACTTCGCGGGTTGCTTCTTCGTTTTTATAATATCCTTTCATTACATTTTCTCCGCGCACCTGAATTTCGCCTGTCGTATTGTAGGGGTCATCCGAGTCGATACGCACTTCCATGATGTCGAGAATTTTTCCTGCAGAACCGGGGATGAAGGTATTCCAGGGGGCATAACTGATGAGCGGGCCGCATTCTGTCATACCGTATCCGATGGTAAAGGGGAATTTTATTTTGTAGAAGAAATCTGTTACTTCCGGGTTCATGGCTGCACCGCCAATAATGACTTCCTTGAACCGTCCGCCCAAAGCGTCAATCAGTTTTTTACGGATTTGCGCATATATCTGATTGTCCAGCAAAGGGATATTCAATGCCCATTTCATGCTGCGCTTATTGATAAGTGGCTGAATGACATTCTTGTATATCTTTTCTATTACCAGGGGAACTGTGATAATCAGGTTGGGCTTCACTTCTTCGAAGGCTTTCATCAGAATTTTTGGAGAAGGTGTCTTGCCTAACAGCGTGACATGGGTTCCCACGGCTGTTGCGGTCAGAAAATCGAAAGCACAACCATAAGCATGGGCCAAGGGTAGGAAAGAAAGTACTTTTTCTCCTTTTTTCAACAGTCCTGTTCGGATACCGAAGGTGACATTGCCTGCCAGATTGTTGCCTGTCAGCATCACTCCTTTGCTGAAGCCGGTGGTGCCCGAGGTATAGTTAAACAACATCACTTTATCATTAGATAATTCGGTATAGATGATGTTCTCCTTTTGGAAACCTTTGGGATAGGCTTTTTTCATGGCCGTATCTATGTTGCGCATGAATTTCTGAATAGTCTCTCCATCACGCTGGTGCAGACAACGGTAATCTGTCAAAGAAAAGACAGCACGTAAGTTGCCCAATGCTTCTTCTTCCAGGTTTTCCCAGATATTATCGCTGACAAACAGGAATGTGGATTCGGAATGATTGACGATATGATGAACGTCATTCGGCTTAAAGTCTTGAAGAATAGGTACAACGATGGCGCCATAGGTAATTGTTGCCATATATGCTATGCACCAGCGAGAAGTATTCTTACCTATGATTGAAATTTTATCACCGCGTCGGAGACTGCAATGTTGAAACAGCAGGTGTAACTTGGCTATTTCTTCTGCCACTTGTCCATACGTAAAAGCGTTGTCTTCACCATAATCTGTGTAACACGGTAAATCCCAGTTCTCCTTAAAGCTATTCTCGTATAGCTTAATAAAGTTCTCTTTTATCATTGCACAATTTTTGATGTAATGTGCAAAAATAAGCATAATTATTGGTATTCTAAAAGAATTAAGGAGAATTATGTGTAACTTTGTTGCCTAATATAGATAAATAGGTATGATTGATACGACAATATTCCAAAATAAAACGGCCGTTTATTATACATTGGGCTGTAAATTGAATTTCTCAGAAACCTCAACAATTGGCAGAATTCTGAAAGAAGCCGGTATCCGTACTGCGCGTAAAGGAGAGAAAGCCGATATTTGTGTTGTAAATACTTGTTCGGTTACCGAGGTTGCCGATAAAAAGTGCAGGCAGGCCATCCATCGGTTGACTAAACAGCATCCGGGTGCCTTTGTTGTTGTCACCGGATGTTATGCTCAGCTGAAGCCGGAACAGGTAGCGAATATTGAAGGGGTAGACCTTGTTCTCGGTGCGGAGCAGAAAGGGGAGCTGATGAATTACCTTGGAAATCTGGAGAAGCATGAGAAGGGAGAAGCCATTACGACGGCTACCAAAGATATTCGCAGTTTTTCTCCTTCGTGTTCGCGGGGTGACCGTACCCGTTATTTCTTGAAGGTGCAGGATGGTTGTGACTATTTTTGCTCTTATTGTACGATTCCGTTTGCCCGTGGACGCAGCCGTAACGGACGGATTGAGGACATAGTGGCGCAAGCTCGCCGGGCAGCCGGGGAAGGCGGAAAGGAAATAGTTATTACCGGGGTGAATATCGGGGATTTCGGAAAGACGACAGGCGAAACATTTTTTGATTTGGTGAAGGAACTGGATAAAGTGGAGGGTATAGAACGTTATCGTATCTCTTCCATCGAGCCCAATTTGCTGACGGATGAGATTATTGAATATGTTTCTCGTTCGCGTGCTTTTATGCCTCATTTCCATATTCCTTTGCAGAGTGGCAGTGACGATGTGTTGAAGTTGATGCGCCGTCGTTATGATACGGCATTGTTCGCTTCTAAGATTTGCAAGATAAAAGAAATGATGCCCGATGCTTTTATCGGTGTGGATGTGATTGTGGGAACCAGGGGGGAGACAGAACTGTATTTTGAAGATGCATATCGTTTTATCGAAGGGCTTGAGGTGACTCAACTTCATGTGTTCAGTTATTCTGAACGTCCCGGTACTCAGGCGTTGAAAATAGATCATGTGGTTTCTCCCGAGGAGAAACATCGGCGGAGCCAGCGTTTGTTGGCGCTTTCGGACGAAAAGACAAAGGCTTTTTATGCCAGACATATTGGCAAAGAGGCTATCGTGCTTGCCGAAAAATCGAAGGCGGGAATGCCGATGCATGGCTTTACGGATAATTATATCCGGGTGGAACTGGAACATGATGATGCGCTTGACAATAAGTTGGTGCGCGTAAAATTGGGTGATTTTAATGAAGACGGTACTGCCTTGAAAGGTACAATTATATGAAAAAGATATCAGTTGTCATATTGAATTGGAATGGGGAAGCTATGTTGCGGCAATTTCTTCCTTCGGTGATAGCATATTCTGAGGCGGAAGGAGTGGAGGTATGTGTGGCTGACAATGCTTCTTCGGATGCATCGTGTGACGTGGTGAGGAAAGAGTTTCCTGCTGTGCGCCTTATTGAACTGGAGGAAAATTATGGCTTTGCCGAAGGGTATAACCGTGCCTTGCAGCAGGTGGATGCGGAATATGTGGTTCTTTTGAACAGTGATATCGAGGTGACACCTCATTGGTTGGAGCCTTTGCGGGATTTTATGGAAGTTCATCCCGAAGTGGCTGCTTGTCAACCCAAACTTCTGAGTCAGCGCAATAAGGAGTTTTTTGAATATGCGGGTGCTGCGGGGGGGTATATCGACCGTTATGGGTATCCTTTTTGCCGCGGGCGGATTTTTGAAACGGTAGAGAAGGATGATGGTCAGTATGATACGGTGATGCCTGTTTTTTGGGTTAGTGGAGCTGCCTTTTTTGTCCGCTTGAAAGATTATCGTGAGGCAGGAGGTCTGGATGGGCGTTTCTTTGCTCACATGGAGGAAATTGATCTTTGCTGGCGTTTTCGCAGTCGTGGAAGAGGATTGGTATGTATTCCGCAAAGTGTGGTGTATCATGTAGGTGCGGCTACATTGAAAAAAGAAAGTCCGCGGAAAATATATCTGAACTTTCGGAATAATTTATTGATGCTTTATAAGAATTTGCCTGAAAAGGAACTGAATAAGGTGCTTTGTGTGCGTAGTTTTTTGGATAGGATTGCTGCTATGGTTTTCTATCTTAAGAAGGATAAGGAGAGTGCCAAAGCTGTCTTTCAGGCAAGGAGAGATTTTGAGCGTACCCGTTATAGCTTTGCTTCTGCCCGCGTGGAGAATATGATGAAAGCTACCGATGAGCCTATTCCCGAAAGAGTGGAGTATAGTATTTTGTGGAAATATCATGCGTTGGGCAAGAAAAGGTTTTCACAATTGCGTAATTTTGTGAAAGGGCTGACTGCCTGATGTGGGTAAACTAAATTTAGTATATTAAAAAAAACGACTATGAGCAAATTGGTTAGAAAAATTGGCTTGGTGGCACATGATGCCATGAAGAAGGACTTGATAGAATGGGTTCTTTGGAACTCGGAACGGTTGATAGGTCACAAGTTTTATTGCACGGGAACCACAGGAACACTTATCCGGGAAGCTTTGAAAGAGAAACATCCTGATGTGGAATGGGATATTACTATTCTGAAATCAGGTCCGCTGGGTGGTGACCAGCAGATTGGTTCGCGCATTGTGGAAGGAGAAATCGATTATCTTTTTTTCTTTACCGACCCGATGACTCTCCAGCCGCATGATACGGATGTAAAAGCATTGACTCGTTTGGCGGGTGTGGAGAATATTGTTTTTTGCTGTAACCGCTCTACGGCTGATCATATCATAACCAGCCCTCTGTTTGTTGACCCGGAATATGAGCGCACTCATCCGGATTATACCGGATATACACAGCGCTTTGCCAATAAGCCGGTAGTATCTGAGGCAGTGGAACGGGTCAATAAACGTAAAGGCAGAAAGAATAAATAATTATTTTATCCAATGGCGTAAAGTGTATTTTATCGGTCGTAGTGTACTGCGACTCCTACTTTCTGACAATCCGCCCCCATAGGCGGATTTTCTTTGTATAGACGAATATCTATTTCTTCGATGACAGGGAAATCATGGAACAGCCGTTCCGCTATGCGTTCACATACGTGTTCCAATAACCTGGAAGGCGTTTTCATAACTTCTTTTACCGCGGTATGTACGTCGGCATAGCTTACGGTTCCCTCCAGTCTGTCTGTCTGGGCTGCATGGATAAAATTTGTTTTTAATTTCAGGTCAATGGTAAAGTTGGCTCCCACAACCGTTTCTTGTGGAGCTACTCCATGACGGGCAAAGAATTTAAGACCTTCCAGGCATATATACATTGATGTTGCTTTCATGCTTTTGTTTTTATTGGACGGACAAATATAAGGTACTTTTTCCTTATGGGAAAGAGAAGCAGAAAAAATGCTAAAAGAAAGAGGAATTGCCATTCGATACAGGCAGTTCCTCTTTTCTTCTCTTTTGTGATTACATTATATAATAAACCATTATCCGCATCTTGACGCTCCACAGGTCTTGCAGATAAGGCATCCCTCCTGATAAACGAGAGTTTCATGTCCGCAATTCGGACACTTCTGACCGTCGGCTTTCGTTCCGTCGGTAACATATTTTTTCAGAGCACGTTCTACACCGTTTTTCCATGTGTTGATGCTTTCGCTGTCCAATTGCAGTGAGTCCACCAACTTAATGACGCGGTCGATAGGCATGCGCCAGCGGAGGACGCCCGAAATCAGTTTGGCATAGTTCCAGTATTCTTTATTAAACTTCTCGGACAGACCTTCGATGGTGGTCTTGTATCCGCGCTTGTTTTCAAACTGGAAGTCGTAGTGTTTGTTGCCGTCTTCGTCTACATTTTTAATGATTCGTCCGCTAGTGACAGACTTCGGCAATAAGATGCCCTCTTCATCGTCTTGCAGACCGGTAAATATCTCGTATGGGTGACCGTCCAGCAGACCGACAAAGGCTACCCATTTTTCCTTGTTGTTCTGGAAACGGATGACATCGGCTTCTAATACTTTCGGGCGGACTTCGACTACCGTAGGCGGTTTGCAAGGTGGCATTTCTTCTTTCTTATCCTTCTTCTTGTTGGAAATCAATACACCGGAACGTGACCCGTCACGATATACGGTACAACCTTTGCAGCCCGAACGCCATGCTTCTACGTAAAGACGGTTTACGAGGTCTTCATCCACATCATTTGGCAAGTTGATGGTGACACTGATGGAATGGTCAACCCATTTTTGGATACGTCCTTGCATCTTTACTTTCATCAGCCAGTCTACATCATTTGATGTTGCCTTATAATAAGGTGATTTTTTTACCAATTCGTCTATTTCTTCCTGTGTATAACGCTTGGCGGGGTCGTAGCCGTTTATTTCCATCCATGTTACAAACTTATGGTGGAATACCACATATTCTTCGAAGGCGTCACCTGTTTCATCCACAAAGTCAACATGTACTTGCGGATCATTCGGGTTGACTTTTCTTCTGCGCTTGTAAACCGGCATAAATACGGGTTCAATGCCCGAAGTGGTCTGAGTCATCAAACTGGTGGTTCCCGTCGGAGCAATTGTCAGACAGGCAATGTTACGGCGTCCGTATTTGAGCATGTCTTCATACAATTTCGGATCAGCTTCTTTCAAGCGGTTGATGAAGGGGTTGTCTTTTTCTCTTTCGCTGTCATAGATAGCGAATGCACCGCGTTCTTTTGCCATTTCTACAGAAGAACGATATGCTTCCAAGGCAATCGTTTTATGCACTTTTTCCGAGAATTCGGTTGCTTCTTCAGTTCCGTAGCGTAGTCCCATGGCGGCGAGCATATCTCCTTCGGCAGTGATACCTACACCGGTACGGCGTCCCTGACCGCTTTTCTTGTATATTTTTTCCCACAGATGTCTTTCTGCCCCTTTTACTTCTTCACTTTCAGGGTCGGAGTCAATCTTGGTCATAATTCTTTCGATTTTCTCCAGCTCCAAGTCGATAATGTCATCCATGATGCGTTGAGCTAAAGCAACATGTTTTTTGAACAGCTCGAAATCGAAATAGGCATCCTTGGTGAAGGGATTGACTACATAAGAATATAGATTGATAGCCAGCAAACGGCAGGAGTCGTAAGGGCATAAGGGAATCTCACCGCAAGGGTTGGTAGACACTGTGCGGTAACCTAAATCTGCATAACAGTCGGGTACGGATTCGCGTATGATGGTATCCCAGAACAGAACACCCGGTTCTGCCGACTTCCACGCATTGTGTACAATCTTCTTCCATAAAGCCGAAGCGTCTATTTCTTTGGTTGTCGAAGGTGTGGCAGCATCGATGGGATATTGTTGTGTATATGGAGTACCGTCAACAGCTGCTTGCATGAATGCATCGTCAAGTTTTACAGAGACATTGGCTCCTGTAACTTTGCCTTCTGTCATTTTAGCATCGATAAATGCTTCAGAATCGGGGTGCTTGATAGATACGCTCAGCATCAATGCACCACGACGGCCGTCTTGAGCTACTTCACGGGTGGAATTTGAATAACGCTCCATAAAAGGAACCAATCCTGTAGAAGTCAGTGCTGAGTTCTTGACAGGTGAACCTTTCGGACGGATATGAGACAAATCATGTCCTACTCCTCCACGACGTTTCATCAGCTGAACCTGTTCTTCATCAATGCGGATAATGGCACCATAGGAATCGGCTGCACCTTCCATTCCGATAACAAAACAGTTGGACAATGATGCTACTTGGTAATCATTGCCGATGCCTGTCATCGGACTTCCTTGTGGAACGATGTACTTAAAATGGTCCAATAACTCGTAAAGTTGTTGTGCGTCCAGCCCGTTTTGGTATTTGCTTTCAATGCGGGCCACCTCATTGGCAATACGCCAATGCATGTCTTCCGGTGACTTTTCGTAAATATTGCCGAAAGAGTCCTTTACTGCGTATTTGTTTACCCAAACCCTGGCAGCAAGTTCATCGCCCTTAAAGTATTGTAAAGATGCTTCAAAGGCTTCGTCGTAGGAGTAAATTCGTTTTTCCACTTTTCTGTTCAGATTTACTATAATTATTAATAAGCTTAAGATGTAGAAGTCCTAACTCATTTATAACAAAAGCGTCGGCAAAGCTATATATGTTTTCTGAATAAACAAAATAAATATCGAATAAGTTTTCAACAATTTAAAAGTTATCCAAAACGGTCTGTTAATTATTTGATTTTCAATATAGGTTATTGATGCGTGAGCTGCTAAAGTTTTCTATTTGGAAAATTTGAGTAAAATGTGAAGTAATGAAATAATTGAAAACTCCAAATGTTTGGGGTGGATTATTTTGCAAAAAAGGTTATTGAATACGCTTTTCTTTTCTTATCTTTGCAAGAAAAAGAATATGGATTCAATAAAGAACAGACGGTCTATCCGTAAATACAAGCAGGATGAAATTCCCGCTTCTTTGTTAAATGATTTGCTTGAAGAGGCTTTTCGTGCTTCTACTATGGGGAATATGCAACTATATAGTGTGGTAGTCACTCGTGATAAACAGATGAAGGAAAAATTGGCACCGGCTCATTTTAATCAGCCTATGGTAACGGGTGCACCGGTGGTGCTTACTTTTTGTGCCGACTTTAACCGCTTTAGTAAATGGTGTCGGGCACGCAAAGCGGAACCGGGATATGATAATCCTATCTCTTTTTTGAATGCGGCGACAGATGCATTGCTGGTTACACAAAATTTTTGCACATTGGCGGAAGAACATGGGTTGGGTATTTGCTATTTGGGTACTACTATCTATAACCCGGATCAGATAGTTGAGATTCTCCAGTTGCCGGAACTGGTGATGCCGGTAGCTACCATAACGGTAGGATATCCTGACGAATGTCCTTCACAGGTCGACCGTCTTCCTGTTCAGGGGCTGTTGCATGATGAGGTTTATCATGATTATTCGGTTGAAGACATCGACCGTATTTATGCTTATAAAGAATCATTGCCGGAGAATCATCGATTTATAGAGGAGAATCAGAAGGAGACATTGGCTCAGGTGTTTACCGACGTACGTTATAAGAAGGCTGATAACGAGTATATGTCGGGTATCCTGAAGGCGACATTAAAGAAACAGGGGTTTGAAAAATAATCCGTTTGTATTTATTTTTAGGCATGAATAACACACGATTTACGGAAAAGATGAAAAATCCGTGTTTATCTGTGTTATTTGTGCCTAAAAAGCAGTCTCTACAGAATGAGACTTTTTATTTTCTTCTTAGTAATGCTTCAATTTCTTCTATATCAGCTTTGAATGATTTATCTACCTCTACCTGATCTTTCACTATTTTGCAAGCATGCAATACGGTAGCGTGGTCTTTATTTCCAATTAATTGACCAATCTTGGAAGAGGAGGCGTCTGTATGCTTTTTTGCAAGGAACATGGCAACCTGACGTACCTGCACGACTTCTCTTTTGCGCGTTTTAGTGTGGATTGCCGATTCTTCTATCTCATAATGACTGCATACTTTGGCGATAATGTCCTCGATGGTAATCGGTTTGCTTTCGCAACGAACCGCTTTGCGAACAATCCGTTCTGCCAAATCGATGTCCACGTCACGCTTAAAGATAATGGACTGTGCCAACAGAGAGTTGATGATACCTTCCAGTTCACGTACGCTTTCGTTGACGTTTTCGGCAATGTAGTTTATTACAGATTCAGGAATATTCAGTCCGTCACGGCGAATCTTGTTGCGGAGAATATTCTTTCTCAGTTCCACATCAGGCTTTTCCAGTTCGGCTACCAAACCCCATTTAAAACGGGTCAGGAGGCGTTCTTCCATACCTTGCAGCATCACCGGTGCGCGGTCGGAAGTCAGGATAAGTTGCTTACCGTTTTGGTGCAGGTGGTTAAAGATATGGAAGAAGGTATTCTGAGTTTTGGTAACACCGGCAAATTCCTGGATATCATCGATAATCAGCACATCTATTGTCTGGTAGAAACTGATGAAATCATTGAAATGGTTTGTACGTACAGAGTCGGTATATTGTACCTGAAACAAATGTGCCGATACATATAATACTCGTTTTTCCGGATAAAGTTCCTTGATGCGTGTACCTATAGCATTGATTAAGTGGGTTTTTCCCACACCTGACGGTCCGTATAAAAACAACGGATTAAATGTCCGGGCAGGGTTCTTTGCCACGGTTTCTCCTACAGTACGCGAAAACTCGTTACTGTTTCCTTTGATAAAGTTCTCGAAATTGTAGTTCGGGTTCAAGTGCGGATCCAAATCCTGCGGAGCCGGAGCCTGCATCGGGTTGGGAGCCTTATTGCCATCTTTTATAACTGTTTGTGCGGGTAATGCCGAAGAACGCTTGGTACCCTCTATATTTACAGTTATATGATTGGTCTTGTCTGTTAATATGCAATACATCAACTGCGTACCTTCCCCGATTTCTTTATAAAGGGCTGCACGCAATAAATCCACGAACTTTTCTTCCAAAAATTCATAGAAGAAAGGACTCGGGACTCCAATGGTCAAGGCGTGGTCTTCGTACTTCAGAGGTACGATAGGCTCAAACCAAGTTTTATAAGTCGTATCAGGAACATTGTCTCTAATGATATTGAGACATCGATTCCATAAAACGACGTGATCGTTTTCAATCATATAAGACATTTATTATAAAAAGCGAAACTTCTACAATGCAAATTTCGAAATGAAAATCTGAAAAAACAAATCGCTTTTTTCTTGCTTTTTATATTTTAAAAGTAATCTCTTTAGTTTCAGTGACTTATAAAAAGCACTCTGAGGTCAGTCCGGAATGAAAGTTGCATATTTGTAAGCTCTTGATTCTTAGCTTTCTATTGAGCTTTTCTTGTGTCGCTATATTGGTGATTAACTCCGCTTCTTTAAGCCTTTCTTCCCTGTTGACAGCCTTTTACTAGCCAACAGGGAAAAAAAGGAAATATGGCTTTATTTAGAATATTTCTATTTTAAGCGGAAGCCTTACTTATCTTTCTTGCCGAACAGCGAGAAGTGTACATACCGTTTGGGATGTGCCTTCAGGTCTTCCAGCAGGGAAGCTGCATTGGCTGTTGTTGTACTTAAGTTCTGGTAGAATGTCGGGTCGTTGAACAATAAGCCAATGGTATTATCTTTGCGGGTGAGTTTTTCGGTCAGCAATTGTACATTATATAATGTAGAGTCTACTTTGCTGAAAGTGCTTGCATAGTCAATGCCTTTTAAGTTTTCACTGATGACAGAGAAGTTATCGGTAATGGTCACCAATCGGCCGGTGATCTGCGGTAATTCATTATTCATTAATGAATTCAGCTGGCGTGTAGTAACGTCCAAGTTGGCTGTCAGTCTCTCAGCATTGTGTATGGTTGCCGTCAGTGCCGGGTCTGCCAGGAGTTTGTTCAATGATTGAAGAATGGAATCCATTTTGGGAAGAAGCTGTTCCACTTGGGGAACCAACTTTTCTTCGGCTACCCCCATCAAACCATTGTTGGTTATTCCGGGCAAAGTATCTCCCGGCTGGAAAAATTCGTTGGTTTTATCATTCAAGAGTAAGTTCATTTTTACCGTTCCCAGCATTTCGGTAACCAATTCTCCTTTACTTCCTTTGGGGATGCGCATTTCTTTGTCTACCTCTACCTCTACTGTCACATGCCCCGGTTTCTTGTAATTATAGTTGATACTTCTCACAGTACCCACTTTAAAACCATTGGCAAATACGGGGCTGGAGCCGGCCAGACCGTTTATGTTGGTATATTCTACATAATAATAGTTTGCTGATTGGAACATGTTGATTCCTTTCAGGTAATTGATACCATAAATTAGCATGGCTAAAGCAGCGATGCCTATTAATCCTATTTTTACCTCTTTCGTCATTTCTGTTATTTCTTTTATATAATTATCTGTTTTTCTTAAATTCTTTGATGGCTTCGTTTACATTCATCTTTTCTCCGTTTTTAAAGGCAATGATGAATGCATCTTTAAATTTAGCGGTAACTTCGCGCTTCATGCGTAATACTTTATTATAGTCGGTGCTTTCTCCATAGGTATATTTATATAGCCCTTTTTCTTTATAATAACTTACCGGAGAAAGTCCTTTTAATTGTCTGCTGTTTTTGGGCAATATCCTATCGGATGCCAATATTTGTATTTTGAATATCGGTTTATGTACAACTTCAGGGTTGCTCTTATTTGTCTTGATGTTAGGTGTACCCGGCTTTCTGTTGCTTCTTACCGGTTCGGGTGCACTGTCGGGTTCATCGGTCGGTGTTTCCGCTACAGATTCCTCCGGTTCGGGCATTTCCGGTTGCTGCACTTTGCTACGGTCTATTGGTGCGTCGTGTTCGCGTTTATAGTTTAAGAAAGCTTTGTAAATACTGTTTGCCAATGCTTCACTGCCTGTGTCGGACAGAAGATACTGTTCTTCATCGGGAGTAGAGATATAGCCGAGCTCTACCAATACACCGGGCATGGATGTTTCACGAAGTACGAGAAATCCTGCCTGATGCACGCCTTTGTCTATGCGGCGTGCCGAAGTCTTGAATTGTTTTTGTATCAGAGTTGCCAGTTTGACACTCTTCTCCATGTTTTTGTCCTGCAGGAATTCAAAGATGATGTAACTTTCCGAAGAGTTCGGATTGAAACCGGCATAACGTTGCTGATAATTGTCCTCTATTAAAATAACAGAGTTTTCCTTTTTGGCGACTTCCAGGTTTTCTTCTGTCCGATGGAGACCGAGGGTGTAAGTTTCCGTACCTCTGACATTGCGTCCGCGGGCTACCGAATTGGTATGGATGGAGATGAATAAGTCTGCTTTGGCGTTATTGGCTATTTGTGCCCGGCGGTCCAAAGGAATAAACACATCGCTGCGGCGTGTGAATATGACTTTTACGTCTTTACAGTTGTTCTGTATCAGGCGTCCTACTTTCAATGCCACATTCAGATTGATATTCTTTTCTTTTCCGCGTCTGCCGATGGCACCGGGGTCATGACCTCCGTGACCGGGGTCAATGACAACAGTGAAGTCCTTTCCTTCGGCTGTAAGACAAAGAAAGGGCAAGACTAGCGCAAGGCTACACAACAGAATTATTATTTTAAGTCTATCGGTTCTCATATTAATTAAGGTGCAAATGTAGCGATTTTTAATGAAAACTCGGCTTTTACCTTCAAGTTTTGTGTTTTTTAGTAGAAAGATGCCATAAAACCCGAAAAACAGACGAGTATTTGGTTGATTTTCTATTACTTTGCATCCCCAAAAAATCTATAATATGCTTAAATTTCTGAAGAATTGGACGCTGCCTTTGGCAATGTTTGCCGGAGCTATCGGATATTTCCTGTTGGCCAACGTCACTATTTTGGAGCCGGCAAAACCTTTTGTGAATTGGCTGATTGCCGTTTTGACTCCTTTTCTTATCTTCGCACAGTTGCTGCTTACTTTTTGTAAGATTGAGCCCAAGGAATTACTACCCAAGGCATGGCACGTATGGCTATTGTCCATTCAGGCTGTATCAAGCGGCATTATTGCTTTGTTGCTGATTTTCTGCCCTATGGAGGAGGCTTACAGGGATATTTTTGAAGGAGCGATGGTTTGCCTGATTTGTCCCACGGCCACGGCAGCGGCTGTCATTACAGGAAAACTGGGAGGAAGTGCTTCCACGCTTACTACTTATACCTTACTTTCGAATGTATTGGCGGCAATAGCGGTGCCGCTTGTGTTTCCGCTTGTGGAGCCTCATGCCGACATCACCTTTGTGGTGGCTTTTCTTAAAATACTGAGTAAAGTGTTTCCTCTGTTACTGGCTCCTTTTTTTATTGCATTGTTGTTTCGTTATTATATCCCGTCTGTACATCGGCTGTTGTCGAAATATCATGGGGTCGCTTTTTATTTGTGGGCGGTTGCACTGACTATTGTGACAGGACAAACCGTGCGCTCACTGGTTACCGCTGCTGCCGATGTTTCCATCGAGATAATGATTGCTTTGGCAGGACTTGCCACTTGCTGTCTGCAATTTTATTTTGGTAAAAGAATTGGCAGTGCTTATCATGACCGAATCAGCGCGGGGCAGGCTTTGGGACAGAAGAATACGGTGCTTGCCATTTGGATGGCAGTGACTTATCTCAATCCTTTATCGTCTGTCGGTCCCGGTAGCTATGTGGTGTGGCAGAATATTTTTAATAGTTATCAACTGTGGAAAAAGAGGAAGAGTGAGATGAAATAACCGGTGTAAGATAAGAAGGATAGAAAAAAACATTATAAATAGATATGAAAACGGACTTTACAATCAGGCAAGCTCAACAATCGGATGCGGTTGCGCTAAAAGAGTTATTTCAAAATACTGTTCTTGTGATAAACAGACGTGATTACTCACAGGCAGAAGTTGAGGATTGGGCATCCTGCGGAAATAACCTTTCTAACATTAAAGAGAGGATAGAGACCCACTATTTTGTTGTAGCCGTTAATCAACAGTCACAAATCGTTGGTTTTTCATCTATTACGCCTCAAGGCTATTTACATTCTATGTTTGTCCACAAGGATTTTCAAGGTGAAGGTATTGCTACGATGCTTTTGGAAGAAATAGAACGCTACGCAATTACAGCCGGGATTACGCGGATTACATCCGAAGTGAGCTTGACTGCCCGCCCTTTCTTTGAAAAAAAAGGTTATGTAGTAGAAAAAGAACAAAAGCGCAAGGCGAATCAGCTTTCTCTCACTAATTTTTTGATGGCAAAGGAAGTGGCGTTTTTGGAGTATTATAATAAAAAGGTTACAGATTAAGCTTAGTACGTTCCTTTGTCTGTATATCCAAAACAGACTCAGCCTGACAGAAAGCATGCTTTTACACGTACGTATGCATAGCCCTACGCATACGTACGTATGAAGCTATACATACGTACGCATATGCCTGTACGTGCGTATGTTACTTTTATGAAAAATGAGGGGATTAATTCGTTGTTAAATAATCTCCATCGAAAGACAAAGGCAACAAAGCACTTACACCTTCCATGATATAAATATCCGATTTGCTGTAAAGTAAGATACGCATTGGTTTTCCAAACCGCTTTTCAGTTTCCAACAACACTTGTCGGCAGGCACCACAGGGTGGGATGGGAGTGTCAAGGAAGTCTTGTTCGGTTCGTGCAGCAATGGCAAGTGTTTTTACCGCTTGGTCGGGATATTGGGAATTGGCATAAAATAGGGTAGTGCGTTCGGCGCATAGTCCGGAGGGATAAGCTGCATTTTCCTGATTGCTCCCTGTTACCACAACACCGTTCTCCAGCAGGGCAGCAGCTCCTACCGAGAAATGCGAATAAGGTGCATAACTTCTTTGTGTTGCCTTGCACGCAGCATCCACCAATTTACGGTCTTCTTCCGTGAGTTCGTTATACTTGCGTGCCTCAATATTGATTTCCAGTTTGATTTCTTTCATGGTGTTTAAGCCTTGGTTTGTATGCAAATGTAATCTTTTGCTTTTGATTTCCAACTTCTTTCTTCCGGTTAATTTCAAATTTCTTGCAATTGCCGTTCATTCGCTTCTTCTTCTCGGAAAATAATTATCGTATATAATTAAAAGTCATTAAAAAAGCTGTATATTTGTACTTCGTGATAGAAAATGAAGAACGAAAAATGATAGATCAAGCAGTAATTGACAGAATAAATCAGGGTGATGTAAAGGCATTCGAGTGCCTTTATAATGACTATTTCGTTTATTTATGTGCTTGTGCCAATTCTTATATCTTCAATGCCGAGGAAGCTCAGGACATAGTGAATGAAGTCTTTATGAAATTGTGGTATAAACGTGGTGATTTATTTTTTCCTATTCATTCTTATCTGGTGCGCAGTGTGCAAAACGGATGTTTGAATTATTTGCGTTCACTTCATAGCCGGGAGCGTGTGGCAGATGAATATCGCGAAACATTGCTTGAATATCAGGAAGAATATTGCATGAGTGAATGCAATCCTTTAAAAGAAATGGAACAGGCTGATTTGGAGCGTCAGGTACAGACCGTAATTACTTCCCTGCCCGATAAGTGCAGAACTGTTTTTGAACAATATCTTTATTCTGAACTTACTCCGCAGGAAATTGCCGAGAAGAATGGAATCTCTGTCAACACCGTGCGTGTGCATATTAAAAATGCGATGGACAAGATGAAGGAGAAGCTGGGTTCACGAATCGGAATTCTCTTATTTTTTCTTTTTTAAATGAATAATAAAAAAAGTCCCTTTTTTATTAAATGCTTTTAAGGTTGTGCGTGTATTATTATTAGTTTAATAATACAAGACCGACAGAATGAGTAATTCAATACATGAGTTTGACAGGTTGATGCTGGATTATCTGAAAGGTGATATAACACCTGAAGATAGGCAGAGAATGACCGAATTATTACATAAGGATGCTTCCTGCCGGGAGAAGTATCGTGAGATGTCACGTGCTTATGCCATTGCTTCTGTGCCTTGGTTTGAACGGAGAAAGAAGCAGAACCTTGATTTTCTGCGAGAGAAGTTAGACCTCCGTTCCTCGCCCGGACGCACCTTGGTTAGAAGGGTGAGAGTTGGGAGCTTTGCGGCAATGGTAGCATTATTGATTGGCCTTGGCATTCGTTTTATTTATTTGAATAACCATCCGGCAGAAGTGATTGTTCCACCTGTTTCCTATTGCCGGATAGAAATTCCTCAGGGTGCGCAATCCAAATTGATATTGCCGGACAGCACATCGGTTTACCTCAACGGAGGTACCATTATAAAGTATGATGCGTCATTTCAGAATAAGGCTGAACGCGAGGTTTATCTTAATGGGGAAGCTTACTTTGAAGTGGCTAAAAATGCGGAAAAGCCTTTTATTGTTCATGCGGCTGATTTGAATGTCAAGGTACTTGGTACCAAATTCAATGTATCGTCTTATCCGGACGAGCCAAACATAAAAGTCAGCCTTGTGGAAGGGCGGGTCAAAGTGTCCACGGCTTCGGATGGAGTTGATAAATTTTACTTGTTGCCCAATGAGCAGGCTGTGTATGACAAGGCAAAAAAGACTTTGTCTGTAAGGGCTGTAGACGCAGGCTCTCAAGTAGCCTGGACAACAGGACGTCTTGTTTTTGTCAACGAAACCTTATTTCATATTCTGAAAACGATTGGGAAAAAATATGATGTTCAGATTTTAATCCAATCCCGGAAGATGAATACTGAATATTTTTCCGGTAGTATAGATGCAGACCTGACTTTGGATGAGATTCTTTCTTATCTGGATGTAGATAATAAGTTTGTTTGGAGAAGGAAGGGAAAAACCGTGGTTATTGCTGACAGATAGGATGTAAAACCGTATCCCTATGGGTATACCTTAAATATTTTTGTTAACTAATAATTCTAAGTATGAAAAAAACTTTTTGCAAGATTCGCAGGGGACATTGGGTCCCTCTGGCATGGGCAGCTTCATTCCTTTTATGGGGAAATGTTGCTTTCGCTGCATTGCCTATTCAGGAGGCAAGACTTTCCATGCAGCATCGTTCGGTATCCTTGAATCAAGTCTTCAGTGAAATTGAAAGACAAACGGGGTATTCTTTTTTGGTTCGTAATAATGATATAAATACGAATCAGAAGATTTCCATTGATGTGAAGAACAAGAGTGTCAAGGAAGTCTTGGAGATTTTATTTGCCGGTAAGAATATACGTTATGAAGTAGAAGGGGAACGTATTTCTGTTTATAAGCCTCAACAGACCAGACAGACTACAATTTCCGGAATTGTTGTGGATGCCGCTCAGGAACCGATTATCGGGGCTTCTGTCGTAGTGGTAAACACAACCAACGGCTGTATCACGGATTTTGACGGAAAATTTTCTTTGGAGGTTTCACAATTGCCGGTAAAGGTACAAATCACTTATATCGGTTATAAATCGCAGGTAGTGACTGTCAGTGATGCTAAAACTGTTCAGGTTGTTCTTCAGGAAGATACCGAAACATTGGATGAGGTAGTTGTTGTCGGTTATGGCTCTCAGAAAAAAGCCAACCTGACCGGTGCTGTTGCTTCTGTAAAGATGGATGAAGTGATGGGAAACCGTCCGTTGGCACAGGCAGCCGATGCGTTGCAAGGTACTGTTCCCGGTCTGCTTGTTTCCAGCAGTGGAAATGCCCCCGGTCAGGGAAAGTCTTTCCAAATTCGCGGTGCTTATTCGGTAGGTGTAAAAAATAGTGACGGTTCGTATGGTAATACCATCAAGCCTTTGGTTTTGATTGATAACGTAGAAGGCGACCTGGATATGATTAATCCCGAAGATATTGAAACCATTACCGTATTGAAAGATGCTGCTTCGGGAGCCATCTATGGTGCGCGTGCTGCCGGTGGTGTGATTTTGGTGACAACCAAACGTCCGAAAGGTGAGACTACTTTCCAATTGAATTATAACAATAACTTTGCGTTTGCTTCAGCTATGAATCTGCCTGAACAGGCTCCCCTGATGGAGTATTTGCAAGCGTATTCGGATGCTGCCGGTGACCAGTTTTGGACAATGGGTTCGCCCAGTGTAAGCAAATGGATGGGTTATCTGGAACAATATCGCAATAATCCTTCTTCTATTCCTACGGTAGGTGATGGCATTTTTAAAGATGCAGATGGTGCCGTATATTATATGAATGAAAAGGACTTGACAAAAAACATGCTCGAAACCAGTTTCCAGCAGAGCCATAATATATCGATGACCGGAGGTACGGAGAAACTTCGTTTTCGTCTTTCTGCAGGTTATATTGACAATAACGGTGTGTTGATTACGGATAAAGACCAGTATAGGCGAATGAATGTAAGCGGATTCATCTCAGCCAATATCACGAAATGGTTTACTCAGGAAGCTACTCTTAGTTATGCCCATAGCAAGAAAACATTGCCTAGCTCAGCCTTGGGTGCTATCTATTCCACCCGTTTGGCTTCTTTTTATCCTGAAGGAAATATGCCGGCCGGAATTTCGGATGAGGCAGAAGGCTTGCCTTTCTTTACTCCTGCCAACCAGATACGTTGGTCCAATCCCTCAAAGACATTGAATGATAACCCTCGTATTTTCTTGAAGTCCATACTGAAACCGCTTAAAGGTCTTGAAGTGGCGTTTGAATATACGTTTGACAAGAAAATATATGATTATCATTGGTATACGGGAAGTGTAGCTTATACCACAGTTCAGGGAGGTAAAGACACTACTCCGACAAACGATTATTTACAAAAGACAAAAAGATATACCGATTATAATTCAATAAACTTATATGCCACTTATGATTTTAATCTGGGCGACCATAAGTTTAAAGTGATGGGCGGTTTTAACCAGGAGTCAAGTTATCGCGAAACAATGGAAGCTTATTCATACGGGCAAGCGGTAATTGAAGTTCCTTCATTGGGTTCGGGTACTTCTACATTGAAGGCTACCGATAGCTATAATGAGTATTCGGTACGTGGAGGCTTCTTCCGTGTGAACTATAATTATCTGGACCGATATTTATTGGAGGTGAACGGACGTTATGACGGTTCTTCCAAATTTCCCAAAGATTCTCGTTATGGCTTCTTCCCATCGGTTTCCGTTGGTTGGAATATTGCTCAGGAAAAGTTTATGGAACATACACAAAATTGGTTGGGCTCATTGAAGTTACGTGCGTCTTACGGTATGATTGGTAATCAGAATGTGCCGGCTTATTCCTTCATTCCTACCATGACAGTGAATAATAAATACAATGGATGGTTGTCCGGTGGCAATTATGTGACAGCCATCACTTCTCTTCCTTCTTTGGTAAGTAGTAATTTTACTTGGGAAAAGGTGGGTACTATTGATATAGGTCTTGATTTCTCTATGTTCAGCAACCGTTTCACCGGTACATTCGACTGGTATCAACGTAATACAAACGGAATGCTGGCTCCGGGCATGCAGTTGCCGGCCGTAGTGGGTGCGAGCGCTCCTTATCAGAATACAGCAGATATGCGTACACGTGGTTGGGAATTGAGTGTGAATTGGCGTGACCAAATCGGAAAGGTTGGTTATCGTGTAGGTTTCAACCTGTCAGACAGCCAATCAAAGATTGTGAAGTATAATTCGAATGAATCCGGCATATTAACCAGCGCTTTGAGTAATGGTTCTACCTTCTGGAACTATTATGAAGGAAAAGATTTAGGAGAAATTTGGGGATATGAATACGATGGTTTCTATACCGTGGATGATTTTACCGATACATCTTCATGGAAGTTGAAAGAGGGTGTACCTAGTATTGATGGTTATAATCCTCGTCCGGGTGATGTGAAGTTTAAAAATCTGATGGACGATGACCGTGGAACCAATATGATTTCCAGTGGTGATAATACGGTCAGTAATCCGGGCGACCGCAAAGTGATTGGTAATAATACACCGCGTTATCTTTATGGTATTACGCTGGGAGCAAATTTTAAAGGATTTGATTTGAATGTATTTATGCAAGGTACGGGAAAGCGTGATGCATGGATTGCAAATAACCTGAAGTTTCCCTTGTATTCCGACTTCAAGTTCATCGCCTTGTATAAAGACTTGGGCAATTATTGGAAACCGGTAGATGCTGCGAATGGAGATTACACGGCTGCTAATCCTAATGCCGAGTTCCCGCGCATTTATGGTAACTATGGTAATCAGGGCTCTAATTACCGCCAATCAGATAAATATTTGTCGGATGCTTCCTATTTCCGTATCAAGAATGTTACATTGTCCTATACTTTCCCGAAAGCATGGATAACAAAAGCATCTTTATCGCAACTGAAAGCCTTTGTCAGCATTGAAAATCTGGCTACATTCTCATCATTGCCGAAAGGTATTGACCCGGAAACATTGTCATGGAACTATCCGGCATTCCGTACCGTATCTTTCGGGCTTAATGTTACATTATAAACCTAAAATTAGTACGAGTATATGAAAAAACTATTTATAAGTTTGGCTATCATCGCAGGAATCAGCCTTTCCGGTTGTAATGATAGCTTTCTGGAAAAATCCCCTGTTACGGACTTGACAGAAGAAAACGCATTTAATTCCTACGATAACTTCAAGGCTTTTATGTGGCCTTGCTATGAAATGTTTACGAATAATACCATCCGTACTTCTTTGAACGGATGGGGACAAAACGGTCCTTATAAAGGTGATATGGATGCCGGTTATTTTGAACAGAAATACGAAAGCGGCTATAATGATTTCGCTTACCAAACCGTTGCCAGCGTAGCATCGGGTAATGGTTGGAACTTTAGTTCATTTATTCGCCGAATCAATATCATGCTTTCTCATATCGATGATTCCGAGATGACTGAAGCACAAAAAAACCATTGGCGTGCGGTAGGTTATTTCTTTCATTCCTTCTGGTATATGGAGTTGATAGACCGCTTTGGTGCTGTGCCTTGGGTGGATCAGGTCTTGAAGGAAGACTCTCCTGAAGCTTACGGTCCGCGTATTGACAGGAAAACGGTGGCAGACAATGTGTTGGAACGTTTGAAATGGGCTGAAGAGAATATAGGCGATTTTACTTCGGAGGATGGAAAGAACACCATAAACAAGGATTGTATATTGGCGGCTATTTCACGTTTTGGCTTACGCGAAGGTACATGGAGGAAATATCATGAACTGGGAGATTATGATAAGTATTTGCAAGAAAGTGTCCGCGCTTCGGAGCTGTTGATGAGCGCTTATCCTACTCTTTATACCGGAACAGACGGACAGCCGGCGGCAGGGTATGGTGAAATGTGGACTACGGAAGATTTAAGTACCGTTCCCGGCATTATTTTATATAAAGAATATGTGACTGATATAAATCCGATGGGTACTTCTTATATCGAACATACTTCTTCACATTATGTAGAGATGAATCAAAAAACGGTAGATTTATATCTGATGAAGAATGGTAAACCTATCTTAAATGCAGAATCCGAGTATCATGGAGATAAAGATATGTATGCCACTTTCCGTGACCGCGACCCGCGTATGTATCACACCATCATGCCTCCTTATAAAGTGAAAGCAGGAGGAGGTACTTACCGCACCTGGTCGTATACCGACAATGAGGCCGACCGTGAGTATATTGATATCATGGGAGCGAATACCAGTTGCAGCAATCCGGGTATCGGCATGAAGCGTTTGCCGGGACAGAACTGGAGTGCATCCTTGGTTCCCGAAATTCCCAGACTGGGTACAGGTGCTTTTGTTACTTGCCGTTCCGGTTATTATGTTTGGAAGAACTGGGATAACTGGGAAACCAATTTTAATAATGGTAATTTGAATACGGCAGACAAACCTATTTTCAAGATTGAAGAAGTGTTGTTGAATGAGGCCGAAGCCAAATTTGAACTTGGAAATTTTGATCAGGGCGTAGCCGACAAGACGATTAACAAATTGCGTGAACGTGCAGGGGTTGCCAAAATGGTAGTTGCCGAAATTGATGCAAACTTTGACCCGAATCGTGGGAAGTACTACCCTAAGAATAATGATGCCGGTGTGGAGGTTGACCCTGTATTGTGGGAAATCCGTCGTGAGCGTATTATTGAGTTGATGGGTGAAGGATTTGGATTCTACGATATTCGCCGTTGGCGTATGGCTCCCTGGTTCTTGAACAGACCGGCAACCGGAATCTGGATGAGTAAAGCAGATGCGCTAAGTAACAATATGACATTGTATAATCCTGAAACGGGTTATTCCGACGGTACATCAGGTACAATGTCCGAAGGTTATCTTTATCTTTTCAATGACCCTCTGAAAGAAGGAAAAGGATGGTTGGAAAAATACTACTTATATCAGGTGCCGACTACCGAAATATTATTGAATCCTTCTTTGGAACAGAATCCGGGATGGTAATTTGAAATAGTATATAAAAACAAGCAGATGGAGGCCGGCTCAACTAAGCAATTAGTGAGAGATGGCCTCTTTTCTTTAAAAACAGAAGTAAAAATGGAAAACCGGAAAATGTGGTTTAGCGTCACCCTCTTATGTACACTAGGAATGCAGCAGGTTCTTGCGGCAGAAAATGTAAAAGGAGACCGGCCTAATATCGTGTTCATTCTTGCAGATGATTTGGGCTGGACTGATTTGGGAGTGATGGGAAGTGACTATTATGAAACTCCGAATATAGACCGTTTGGCTGCGGAAGGATTGCTTTTCGATAACGCCTATGCTGCTGCAGCAAATTCTGCACCCAGCCGGGCTTGCATGATGACAGGCATGTACACACCCCGTCACGGTGTATATACCGTTAGTCCTCCCGACCGGGGTGACCGTAGGCTGAGAAAATTGATTCCAATCGCCAATACGGATGATGTCCGTGCCGATTTTGTGACGATGGCTGAAGCGCTACGGCAACAGGGATACCGGTGTGGGCATATCGGAAAGTGGCATTTGGGAGATGACGCAGACGGAACAGGCCCTCTTTCTCAAGGATTCATTTGGAATGTAGGAGGGAACCGGGCCGGCTCGCCTTATTCTTATTTTTATCCTTATTGTCTGCCCGATAAAAGTAAATGCCATCTGGGATTGGAGAAAGGAACGCCGGGAGAATACCTTACCGACCGCTTGACGGATGAGGCTGTTTCTTTTATAAAATCCCACAAAGATGCTCCGTTCTTTCTTCATCTCTCTCACCACGCGGTTCATACGGCTTTGCAGGCTCCTGCATCGGTCGTTGATAAATACAAGAATAAACCTGTAGGAAAGTACCATACTAATCCTGTATATGCTGCGATGATTGAGAAATTGGATGATGGAGTAGGAAAGATATGTCGTGCCATTCAAGAGATGGGAATAGAAGAGAATACCATTATTATATTCTATTCCGACAATGGCGGTTCCGAACCGGTGACTGATAATTATCCTCTTCACGGCGGGAAGGGGACGCCATACGAGGGAGGTTCGCGTGTTCCTTTGATTATCAAATGGCCCGGGAAAATACCGGCAGGCACACGCACTTCTGTTCCGGTCATCGGAGTAGATTTCTATCCTACTTTTGTTCATCTTGCCAAAGGAGAAACATCGGGAAATCCGGATGGAAGAGATATCTTTGAGGTTGTGAAAAATAAGGAGACAGAACGGGATTTATTTTGGCATTTTCCGGCATATCTGGAATCGTATCTCAATGGCGGTAAGGATTTCAGAGCGCGACCTTATTCAAGTATTCGTTCGGGTGATTGGAAATTAATTTATAATTACGAGGATAAGTCAATGGAATTGTATAACCTGAAAGAAGATTTGGGAGAGACAAGGAATATGGCAGGACTTAATCCTCAAAAAAAGGAAGAACTTTATAACAAGCTTATGAAGTGGATTGATGATACACATGCGCCTGTTCCTACCGAACCTAATCCGTATTATCAGGGCATAAAGTAATTTTTAATGAATAGGGCATATTCCCTTTGCCTTTTCAGAAGAATGCCTGCCATAGCTACTATTTGTTTTAAGTAGGTTATGGCAGGACTTTTTTATATACGAGTGAAGAAAATGATTATCGTTTTTTGGGAATACCAAGCATTTCTTTGGCTTTGTCTTCACTGGATAGAAAGTCAAGTGAATTGATAATCTTATCATAATTCTCTTTGTCTGCAATGCGGGTTGCCAATATTTGCAGTACTTTCAGTTTATCATCGTCGAAGGTATAGATAGACATGAGTCTGACACATTGTTGGCAGCTGAACCAACGGTGTCCGGCGGCTAATGACAATATATCCAATTGTTCGTCTTTGAAAGGTTTCTGTTTTATCTTATTGTATAATTGTTGGAAATCATTGTCACTCGTTATTTGGGGATAATTAGGACGGTGTCCGTTGTGATGTGGCGGACGAGGAGCAACAACCGTAGATTCCACCTGTGCGGGAGGACATACTGCCACCGCAGGAGGAGTGGGGACACTCTCAAAAGAATCCAAATTGCTTACCAGATTGTTCTTGAAATCAATCAGGATAGTGGTTCCATAGTGTCCTATTCCTCCTCCTTTCCTGTATTCCCATTGCTCTCCTTGTTCGTCGAACCGGCGATAGTCGGGGCGTCCCAGCAGTTTGGTCACTTCTTCCTGTGTCATACCTTTGTGAATGGATAGTAATATGTTATTGTCCATTAAGCTCCCGCAACTTCCGAGAACAAGGCTTAAAAATAAAACGGCTAGTGTTTCTTTTACTCTTTTCATATAATGTTGTTTTTATGTGTAGGCAAAGATAGGCAGGGAATTCGATATGATCGGACTCTTTTCCCTATTTGATTATAGGGATTTCCCTACAATTGTTATTGTTTGGAAGAAATGCGCCTCGGATATTTAATTAATGTAAAATCCACCGTTGCACATTTAACTTCGTTACTTTTAAAGGTTCTAACTGATAAACATTGCAAGAAACAGATGATAAATGAAGATAAAATCCGGGAAGCTTGCGCTTCTGATAAGGAACATGGATTCAAATTGCTGATGGAGAATTTTCAGCAACCTATATATTGGCACATCCGACGCTTGGTGGTTTCCCACGAAGATGCGGAGGATATACTGCAAGAAGTATTTATCCGTGTCTTTCGTCACCTTGACCGGTTTAGGGAAGAGAGCTCGCTGGGCACATGGATGTATCGGATTGCAACCAATGAATGTCTCCGTTTCTTGAACAGCCGAAAAGAGCAGGCTGTTTCTGCCGAGGAAGTGCAAGAGGAATTAATGAATAAATTGATGGCATCCGACTATGTGGATTACGATAATGCAATGGCAGTGAAATTTCAACAAGCCATTCTTTCGTTACCTGAAAAACAACGTATCGTGTTTAACCTGCGTTACTATGATGAATTGGATTACGAGGAAATTAGCCGGATAACCGATACACGGGCGGAAACGTTGAAGGTGAATTATCATTATGCCAAAGAGAAAATAAAAGAATATATGACTAATAATTAAGGATAGAATGGAGAAAGAATTTGATTTTAAAAACATAGGAAAGCAGATGCCTTATCGTACACCGGATGGTTTCTTTGACCGGATGCAGGAACAGGTATCGGCACGTACGAAAGTGGAAAAACATAAAAAACAACTTCGGATGAGGTTGGTGATTGCGGCAACACTGGCGGCGGCAGCGATGGTGTTGGGATTGGTTTTCTTTCCTGCCGGTACTCCGGAAGCGGAACAAGTATCTTCCAACTCTTTACTTGTGGCAACCGGTATTGACTACTCATATTCGGATGCAATGGATAATTTTATAGCCGAAATGCCGGATGATGAGTTAGAGGAATGGGTGGAATTATCAGAGTATGACATATTTATGAATTAATTATTTATTTAAAAAGTAATAGATTATGAAGACAAAAAAGTTTTTTATGGTGTTGGTAGCTCTCTTTATGGGTAGTCAAATGGCAATATTTGCACAAGGTAAAAAAGAAGGAAAGATGGACAGAAAGCAGTTCGGTCAGGAACAGATGCAGAAAATGCAATGTAATCAGCTTATAAATGCACTGGCATTGGATGATGCGGAGACTGCTAAGTTTAAACCTGTATACACCAAATATATGGAAGAAATGCGTGCTGTCCGCGATATGAATCCGCGTGCTCCTCGTTCTACGCTTACGGATGCAGAAGTAGAACAAGTAATAAAGGCTCGTTTTGCTCAGAGCCGCAAGATGCTGGATATTCGTGAGAAATATTATAATGAATTCCGTAAATTCCTATCACCGAAACAAATACAGAAAATGTATAATATGGAAAAAAGAATCGGAGATAAAATGAGAAAGGAGATGGGTAAAAGACAAGGAATGAAGAAGAATAATAGTAACAGCAGGAGATAATTCCTGCTCTTCACGAATAAACAACACGGATTTTACGGATTCAAGAGCTCGGCTCCTTATGTCCGTAAAATCCGTGTCCGGATAATAAAAGACGGTCGATTTCAGTTTATTTCTTGTAAACTTTCAAGTTGGATATTTTACTTTTGAATTCTCCTGCCTGTTCTAATGGGAATACCAGTGTGCGGACATAATTCATTTTTGTTTTTCCTTCTTTATCAAAGAAACGTTGCTGGATATTCAGTTCTTCTACTAATTTTCCATTGATAAACAGACGTGTTGCTTTGTTATCTCCTTCTATACCGATATTTAAACGTTGGCCCGGTTGGATATTGTAACTGAATGTGTTTAAATATCCGTCACGTGCAAAACCTAACATTCCACGTATAGGGTCGGACAGATAGAATACGGCATCCGGTGAACGGAACAGTTCGGTTCCCGGTGTTTCTGCTGCACCTTCCACATCAAATGTCACACGATAACCGTAACCGATTTCACGATGTGGTGTGCGGCTTTTGGGAGCAACATTGGCTTGTTCGTATACCAGTCCCGGCGCATTGCCGATACGTCCCATTTGGTTTACTCCCGGTGCTTCGCTCAACGTTTCGCGCATGCGGTTGAATTCATTATACGGAAGTGAAGTTGCAGTTCCCGTCCACATTTTTACGGCTAAAGTTTGTAAAGCCGGGAACGTGCGGTGATGAATATCTTTGGTGGAGATACCGTTTCCTACATGGTCATTCCATACTGCAAACATACCTCCCAGAATGGCAGGATCTTTTTCTTCGAAGACAGCTTTACCTACGTGGGCAGGAGTCCAGGAGTTATATAGCTCTTCCGTGTTCAGATAATCATAATAATAACCGGCAGCAGGTACGATATAAAGAAAACCGTCGGGAATGGAAATAAGTTTGTATCCTTGTTTAACCATTTCTTTAGGCTCTGCATATCCGTTATACCAGGCGCTCATAATTACATTTTCGGCTTTTACGGGAGTTTCTCCTTTGGCATGTGTCAATGCTCCCCATACACAGGCTTGTTTTCCGAAGCCTTCTACATAACGGATATAATGGTCTGTAAACTCACGGAATTTTTCCACTACTTTTTTGTCTTTGTTTGAGTATTCATCTGTGCCGATGTGTACGCGTGGACCACGGAAGACAGGTTCTTCTCCTTCCAAATACTCTTTAAAGAGTCCGTCCATGAATTTATATGTTTCGGGATTGAACAAATCCAGATGATCCATTCCATACTCTTTACTTCCTATCTCGGGTTTATAATGGCTGAATGCCAATGTGTGGGCAGGCGCATCTATTTCCGGGATGATTTCGACGAAACATTCTTCTGCCAACTTCTGCAAATCGATAAATTCTTTTTTTGTATAGAATCCGTCACGTGCCGTGAGTCCGGGATAAGTATCCGATTCCAGGCGGAAAGCTGCATAAGTCTTGTTCCAGTCCTGTTCAAAATACTGTTTAAATCCATTATCGTTCAGATGAATTTGCAGTGTGTTCATTTTGTAGTATGCCATGATTTTCACGTAATCGCGCAAATAAGACATAGGAATGAATTTTCGTCCGCAATCAATCATAAATCCACGCATGGCATAGTCGGGATAATCACGGATTTCACCTTTGGGAAGAGCCAGGTCTTCTTTGTTTTGTTCGGCTATCTGCAGCAGGGTACGTGTTCCCCAATATACACCGATGGCTTTGGGGGCGGTCAGCTCGATTCGGTCGGTAACGCGAATGGCGTATCCTTCTTGTCCTAATGATTTGTCTTTTTTAAGTGAAAGAATGAGGTCGCCTTTCTTTCCTTTTCCTTCCACTATCTGCGGAGTATGATTAAATAAGGTATTGCAGTCATCTGCCAGTATCCGGGCGATGCGTTGCAATTCAGAATTTCCTTTTGGGTAAACAATGCGGGTTTGTTCGGTAGGAATGAATTTGCCTTCGTTGCCTTTCCATTCTTTCAGTTCCGGGATAACAAAAGGTTTGGGATTAACAGCAGCTTGTGCAATGTTTATACAACATACACAGCAAAGAATCATCATTAAACAGATTCGGTTAACTGATTTCATAAATTAAGTAGTTTTTTAGATATTGTGTAAAATGTAAATTAAGTTTTTCTTTTGCAGGACAAAGATAGAAAATAATCCTTTCATCATTCTCGAAAAAAGAAAGATTCTTTCCGAGTGTCGACTCTTTTTTGTATGTTTGCGAGAACAAAATCAAAACAAATTCAATAATCTAAAAAAGAAAACCATGAAAGTCAAGAAAATAACTGCATCAGTCAATGATGCACAAGCCGTGCCTCAAGTATTGGACAATGAAGGCGTATCGTTTCAAAAGATAGATATTGTAAATTGGAAGGAATATCCTTATCATCCTGAAGCTGCTTTTCGCATCGCGCATACGGCCGATTCCATTTTAATACATTATAAAGTGACCGAAGGCAGTGTTCGTGCCAAATATGGAGAAGATAACGGAGCGGTCTGGACTGATTCGTGTATGGAGTTTTTTTCAATTCCCGCAGGCGATGGTGTGTATTACAATATGGAGTGCAGCTGTATCGGCACATTTTTGGTCGGGGCAGGAGCAGAGCGGAATAATCGGGAACATGCACCGCGTGAAGTGATGGAAAAAGTGTCTCGTTGGTCGAGCTTGGGCCGTACGCCTTTTGAAGAACGGATAGGGGAATGTACTTGGGAAGTGGCTTTGGTCATTCCTTATACAGTATTCTTTAAGCACCGTATTACTTCATTGGACGGACAGACGATAAAGGCTAACTTCTATAAGTGCGGTGATGAATTGCAAACTCCACATTTCTTGTCGTGGAACCCCATCAACATAGAAAAGCCGGATTTCCACAGACCCGATTTCTTTGGTTCATTGGAATTTGAGTAAAAACGTAAATTATTTGAAAAAGAATACATACTGCCGGATAAAATCAGTATGTTTGCAGGTAACAACAATTTAAAACGAGAAAATTATGACAGCAATTATTGTGATTGTAGTAGTCGTTATCTTGGCAGCCTGGTTGGTTTCCATGTATAATTCATTGGTTAAAATGCGTAATAACCGCGAGAATGCGTTTGCTGACATCGATGTTCAGCTAAAGCAGCGCCATGACCTGGTACCTCAGCTGGTGGAAACCGTAAAAGGATATGCGGCTCACGAAAAAGATACGTTGGAGCGGGTTATCAATGCCCGCAACGGGGCTATCGGTGCCAAAACCATTGACGAGAAAATTGTAGCAGAGAATGCCTTGTCTTCTGCTTTGAGTGGATTGAAAATAACATTGGAAGCCTATCCGGACTTGAAAGCAAACCAAAACTTTCTTCAGTTGCAGGAGGAAATAGCCGATTTGGAAAATAAGCTTTCTTCCGTGCGCCGTTATTTTAATTCTGCTACCAAAGAATATAATAATGCAGTAGAGACATTCCCTTCCAATATTCTGGCAGGTATGTTCGGTTTCCGTAAAGAAGTGATGTTTGACTTGGGAGAGCAACGCGCAGCTTTGGAGGAAGCTCCTAAAATTAAATTTTAAGGACGATGCAATATGTTGGCATACACACACAGCAGAGCAGGAATAACTTTCGTTCGCTGCTTCTGCTCTGTTTGTTTCCCTGCCTGGTAGTAGGGCTTTTGTTCGTGTTTTGTTATTTGCTGGTTTATTTGACACAAGGTGATGCACCCCATTATTATCAGGTAGGTGTCACCGACCGGTCAGTGGCTTTATTTATAGAAATGGCTCCTTATGTATTGGGAGGCGTATTCATTTGGTTTCTGATTGCCTACTTTGCCAATACTTCCATCATCAACGCTGCTACGGGTGCCCGACCGTTGGAACGGAAAGAAAATAAACGTGTCTATAATCTGGTGGAGAATCTTTGTATGAGTCAGGGGATGCCGATGCCTAAAATCAACATCATAAATGATGATTCACTGAATGCTTATGCCAGTGGTATAAATAAAAAGAGTTATACCGTAACATTGTCTAAAGGTATCATTGAGAAGCTGAATGATGAAGAACTGGAGGCAGTTATAGCCCATGAATTGTCTCATATCCGTAATCATGATGTACGTTTGCTTATCATCTCCATCGTGTTTGTGGGAATTTTCTCGATGCTGGCACAGATAGCATTGCGCTCTGCTTATTATTCTTCCTTTACACGTAAACGTGATGACAAGGGAGGGGCGGCTTTGATTCTTCTGCTGACCATGTTGGTTGCGGCTGTCGGTTATTTCTTTGCCATCTTGATGCGCTTTGCCATTTCGCGCAAACGCGAGTATTTGGCAGATGCAGGTTCGGCAGAGATGACCAAGAATCCTTTGGCTTTGGCAAGTGCTTTGCGTAAAATATCGGCCGATCCCGATATAGAAGCTGTGAAGCGTGAAGATGTGGCTCAACTTTTTATTCAGCATCCGGGCAAGCAGGCAACAAGTGCATTGAGTGGGTTGAGCGGGCTTTTTGCGACACATCCTCCCATCGAAAAACGAATACAAATATTGGAACAGTTCTGAAAGATGAAAACGACGTTGAGATATATTATCATTGTTGTGTTGTGCGGATTCTGTCTTTTTACGGCGCAGGCGCAGACGCGTAATCGTCAATACGAAGAATACATTCATAAGTATAAGGATATAGCTGTGGAGGAAATGAAGCGTTATCGCATTCCTGCCAGCATTACATTGGCACAGGGATTGTTGGAATCGGGAGCCGGAAAAAGTGCTTTATCCCGTAAGTCGAACAATCATTTCGGCATTAAGTGCGGAGGTGACTGGACAGGGCGTACAGTGCGTTATGATGATGATGCCCGTAATGAATGCTTCCGTGCTTACAAGCATCCGCGTGACTCCTATGAAGACCATTCCAAATTTCTAAAAGGGCGTTCGCGTTATGCCTTTTTGTTCAAATTGAAGATAACAGATTATAAAGGTTGGGCACATGGGTTGAAAAAAGCCGGATATGCAACAGATCCTCGTTATGCTTATCGTTTGATTGACATTATCGAACTGTATGACTTACATAAATTCGATACCCGTGACGGTATCAAGTGGATGAAAGAGTTTCCAAATCCGCATCAGCCTTATTTGGCAAATGATTTGCTGTATATTGTGGTGCGTAGCGGAGATACTTTTAAAAGTCTGTCGAAAGAGTTTGATATCAGTCAGCGTAAACTGAGAAAGTACAATGACTTGTATAAAGGATATGTGTTGAAACCGGGAGATATTATCTATTTGGATAAGAAACACCGTCGTGCCGACAAAGAGCATGTTGTTCATGTGGTACGCAGCGGAGATTCAATGTACTCCATTGCACAGAAATACGGAATTCGTCTGAAGAATTTATATAAAATGAATAAAATGAAGCCTGAGGATGCAGCGCCGAAGGTGGGAGATATATTGCGTCTGCGATGAAACGGAATCATGAATGTCCGTTTGCAGAAGTTTAAAAACGTACAGGGTGTTCGATATCGGACACCCTTTCTTTTTGTTTTATGATTGATAATCAGATTATTGGTGTTTTGGCATGAATGTTGCTTTAGATTTGATACGAAAAAAATAATAAAATAACGATAAATTATGGACAGAGAAATTCCAAAAGAAGTACGTGATAAAGAGCGTAAGAAAATGTTGATTAAATATGGTGTTATAGGTGTTGCCGGCATCGTATGCATCGCTTTGCTGATTTCTTTCATGCGGAGTAGTGTGAATCGGAAGGATTTGGTATTCTCGGAAGTGGATACAGGGATAATTGAGGTAAGTGTGAGTGCTTCCGGTAAGGTTGTTCCGGCTTTTGAGGAAATCATCAACTCTCCCATCAATACCCGTATTGTGGAAGTTTATCGTAAGGGAGGAGACAGTGTGGATGTGGGGACGCCGATTCTTAAACTGGACCTTCAGAGTACGGAAACGGAATATAAGAAATTGCTGGATGAAGAGCAGATGAAGCGTTATCAGCTGGAACAGTTGAAGGTGAACAATAATACGTATCTGAGTGATTTGGCAATGCAGGTGAAAATTTCTGCCATGAAGTTGAACCGTATGGAAGTAGAGCTTCGTAACGAACGTTATTTGGATAGTTTGGGTTCCGGTACTACGGATAAGGTACGTCAGGCAGAGTTGAACTTTAATACGGGAAAATTGGAATTGGAACAGCTCCGCCAGCAATATGCAAATGAAAAAGAAGTCAAGGCAGCCGACCTTAAAGTGAAAGAACTGGAATTTAATATCTTCGCAAAGAGTCTGGCCGAAATGAAGCGGACATTGGATGATGCCCAAATCCGTTCGCCACGCAAAGCTATTCTTACTTATATTAATAATCAGGTCGGTGCACAGGTGCCGCAAGGCACACAGGTGGCTGTCATCTCAGATTTGAGTCATTTTAAAGTGGAAGGTGAAATAGCCGATACTTATGGCGACCGTGTGGCGGCAGGAGGACGTGCCATTGTCAAAATCGGCAATGAAAAATTGGAAGGCATCGTGAGCAGTGTTACACCGTTGTCAAAGAATGGTGTAATTTCGTTTACAGTCCAGTTGGTGGAGGATAATAACAAACGTCTCCGTTCAGGATTGAAAACAGATGTATATGTAATGAATGCCGTGAAAGAAGATGTGATGAGAATAGCAAATGCTTCTTATTATGTAGGCCGTGGCGAATATGAATTGTTCGTGCAGGACAGTGATAATGAGATAATAAAGCGTAAGGTACAACTTGGCGACAGCAACTTTGAATATGTGGAGGTGGTGAGCGGATTGCAACCCGGTGATAAAGTGGTGGTCAGTGATATGAGCAATTATAAAAACAAAAGCAAGTTGAAAGTCAAGTAGGAACAGTTGCAACATAAACGAAGAAATAAAACTCTCTTTTTAAAGTAAATAAGTGTTTCGTGGGGGATTGATGAAGAATCCGGTAAAGAAACCGGGTTCTTCATCTAAATAAAATGTAATTTAATATTTATTCTTGATATGATAAAACTATATTTAAAACAAGCATGGACACTGATAAAGCAAAACAAACTTTTTACTTCTATCTATGTGGTGGGTACGGGTCTTTCCATTGCTTTAACCATGACTATGTTTATTATCTTTTATGTGAAATTTGCTCCGATTTATCCGGAATACAACCGCGATAGGATGCTAACGATTAAGGCAATGAAATGTTATCCTAAGACAAATAAGGAAAGTTGGAATTGCAATGGCGGTGCTTCCTACTATCTGGTGGATAAAATGTTGAAAGATTTGCCTCATTTGGAAGCTATCGGTGCCGGTACGCAGGATTTTATGGGTAATAATACGATAGCCTTGCCTGATAAGAAAGAGGTAATGGAGGTAAATCCATACTATGCTGATTCCGGGTTCTGGTCTGTGTTTTCTTTTCGCTTTTTGACCGGAAAACCTTTTACTCAGGCTGATGTAGATGCCGGTTTGCCTGTAGCTGTTTTGTCGGAAAGCCTTGCTAAACGCATTTTTGCTTCGACAGATGTAGTAGGGAAATATTTTACCTTCAATGGTAAGGAGTTTCGTGTGTGTGGAGTTGTGCAAGATGTGTCGAATGCCACTCCTGATACGGCAGGTGACTTATGGATACCTTTGTTTTTACACTCATGGGTGTCCCGAACGTCTGAGGGTGAGAAACTGATAGGTAATGTCCAGATTTATATGCTTGCTCCGACACCGGCCGATAAAGAAGCTTTGCGTGCCGAAGTACAGGATGTTTTTCGTAAATACAATCTTCAGACTTCCGAATATGAAAATGATTTAATGCAACAACCCGATGATTTCTGGAAAAGTACATTCCGAAAGAATTCCTGTGAGGCGCCTGATTGGGGTGAACTGTTGAAAGGATTGATTTATATATTGCTGGCTTTGCTTTTTATTCCCGCCATGAACTTGAGTGGCATGATTTCATCGCGTATGGATCATCGCTTGTGTGAGTTGGGGGTACGCCGGGCGTATGGAGCCACCAATAAAATATTGTTGGGACAGGTGTTATGGGAAAATCTGTTACTGACTTGTCTGGGTGGTTTGATTGGTATTTTACTATCCTATTTAATTGTACTGACTGCAAGTGACTGGATACTTAATTTGTTTGACGATTGGGTAAATGACCCTGACAAAACACCGTTTCTTTCTTTCGAGATGCTGTTCAACCCATGGATTTTCAGTTTTGCTTTTGTGCTTTGTGTGTTGCTCAATCTGATATCGGCATTCGTGCCTGCCTTATGGTCTTTGCGCCATACCATTATTCAGTCTCTTAATACTAAACGTTAATACAAAAATACGATTATGATAAAGAAAATAATATGCCAACTATGGAACCAGCGCAGAATGAATGGCTGGATATTTATAGAATTGGTCATTGTCAGCTTTTTCCTTTGGACAGTGATTGACCCCATTTATATTCTGACTGCCGATAAACTTATAGCTTCGGGGTATGATGCCCATAACAGATATGTGGTGAAGATAGGGAATTATGAATCTTCCAATGGGAATTATCAAGCAGAAATGAATACAGATTCCATTTGTAAAGAATCTTATAATCGTATTATTCGTGTGGTGCGCGACCTGCCTGAGATGAAAGATTTCTCTATTGCTTCCAGTGCCAGCTTTCCTAATTCCGGTTCATGGAATGGAACACAAATATATAATGATACGGCGGATATCAAGAATGATAAATATATACATACACAATATTATGAATTTTATCTGCAAGACGGTAGTAATATGTTTCGCACTTATGGCATGAAAGATGCTTTTACGGGGGCTGATATAAATATACCGGCAGATGCGGCGACACGTCAAAAAGTATTTTTATCAGAGGCTCTGGCCCGGGCTCTTTTTGGAAAAACGGATGTGACAGGGCAAAAAGTATATTCTCATGATAAGAGCAGTTATGAAATTGCAGGTGTCTTTCAAGATTATAAGCATCGCAATTATGAACAACCTTATCCTTTATTGGTGTGGGTATATAATGAGATACAAGGGAAGACTTATATGAATTGGAGGTACAGCATCACTTTTTCGCTGAAAGAAGGAGTAGATGCCAACGCTTTTGAACAGCGTTTCAAAAAGGAAGTGATGCCTTTGCTTAAGGCTGGTAATTTCTATTGTTCCGGGCTTGAATCGTTTGAAGAGGTGAGTTATATGTATGCGCAGAGAAGCGGTGTCATCAATCAACTCCGCCTGAAATATTCGTTAGCCGGATTTGCGTTGCTCTGTATTTTCTTGGGTATGGTAGGTACTTTCTGGATTCGTTGCAATGCGCGCCGTCAGGAGATAGGTATTATGCGCAGTATGGGAGCATCTGAAAATGCTGTGCGTAATCAATTTTTGGCGGAAGCATTTTTATTGGTAACGGTTGCTTTTGTGGTAGCTCTTCCGGTGGTTTTCCATCAGGTGCATGAGAGTGGATTTTTCTCTTCGGGAGTAACGAGGGCAATACTTGATATGAGTTATTGGCAAAATCAGCCGGTGATGCATTTCTGCATCGTTACACTGATGACTTATATCATCTTGCTTGTTATCGCATTGATAGGTACTTATATACCGGTGAAGCGTGCCTCGCATATCTTGCCTGCCGATGCTTTGCGTGACGAATAGTTTCCGATGCGCACAAAATCGGGCAGAGTGTTCGATAACGGACACTTTGTATGAAGCACAAAATATTGATAATAAATAATTTATACTTTTGGCATAACTTTTGAATGTTGAAAGACAACAGCGAACTTTTAATGAAGATAATAATAACAATTTAAAATAAAATGATTATGGCAATGATTAAATTAACCGGCATCAACAAGATTTACCGTACAAATGAAATTGAGACCTTGGCACTTGAGAATGTAAATCTGGATGTGGAAAAAGGTGAGTTTGTGAGTATCATGGGTCCCTCAGGATGTGGAAAATCTACTCTCTTGAATATCATGGGGCTGTTGGATGCACCCAGTAGCGGTAAGATTGAGATAAACGGTACGTCGGTAGAAAATATGAAAGACAAAGAATTGGCGGCTTTTCGTAACAAGACACTTGGTTTTGTTTTCCAGTCTTTCCATCTGATTAACTCATTGAATGTGATTGACAATGTAGAGCTTCCTTTGCTCTATAGAAAGATGCCGGCCAAAGAACGTACCCGTTTGGCTAAGGAAGTGTTGGAGCGTGTAGGGCTGAGCCATCGTATGCGCCACATGCCCACTCAATTGTCGGGTGGTCAATGCCAGCGTGTAGCCATTGCGCGTGCCATTGTCGGTAATCCTGAAATAATCCTTGCCGATGAGCCCACCGGTAACTTGGATTCAAAGATGGGTGCGGAAGTGATGGAATTGTTGCATAAACTGAATAAGGAAGACGGACGCACCATTGTAATGGTAACTCACAATGAAGAACAAGCCAAACAGACTTCACGCACGATTCGCTTCTTTGACGGACGTCAGGTGATGTAAAACCTGTTTTGGTAGATAGGATTGTTGCTTCTTTGCCATTAGCGTTATCGGTTATTGATGGCGCTAATGATTGTTTTTGGCATTTGGATGCCTGCTACACAAGCTATGAAGATTCAGCCTGCCGAAGCGCTGCATGAGGAATAAGAATATATATAAATAAAATGATGAAATAAATTTTAGTGTAAATGAAAAAGATAATACAACAAGCCTTTTTTCAGTTGCGTAATCAACCTTTGTTGAGTGTGATAACCGTTTTGGGCACCGCACTTGCCATAGCTCTGATTATGGTGATATTGATTGTGTATCAGGCAAAGACGGCAGATTATGCCCCCGAAGTGAACCGTTCCCGTTCGCTTTATGTCAAGTGGGAACGTACTGTTTATGATAAAAAAGACCCCAATAGTGCAGGGCATTCCCGTCCTTCGTTGTGGTTGGTAAAGGAGATATTTTATCCATTGACTACTCCGGAAGCAGTTACTGCCACTTACGAGGGAGGAGAGGTTCTTGTGGGTACCGTCGGTTCCGACGAAGAAATGAATACTCCGCTTATGTTGACCGATGCCGCCTTCTGGAAAGTATATCAATTCCGTTTCTTGGCGGGCAAGCCTTTTACGGAAGCTGATTTCCAATCGGGGATGAAGCAAGCTGTCATAGCCAAGAGTGTGGCACGCCGGCTTTTCGGAGGGGCAGAGAATGCCATAGGAAAGGATATTCTGGTTAACTTTGCTGCCTATACAGTATGTGGAGTGGTGGATGACGTGAATCGTTTTTGTGAGTTTACATGGAGTGAAGTATATGCTCCTTATACCTCAAACGCTATTGCCAGTGAAGCGGAGGCAGGTCAAACCAGTGGTAATAATGTTATTACCATTCTTGCCCGTTCTACCGATGATTTCGATGCTATTCGCAATGAAGTGGCTCGCGGTGTGGCGCAGATAAACACGACATTGGGTGATATGGAATTGCAATTGATGGGACAACCTGATAATTTCCGTATGCAGCTCAATCGTAAGTTTGCCAATCAATACGAGAATCTGAATGCCAATTTCTGGAAATATGGTATTATGATACTGATTATTCTTTTGGTTCCTGCCATCAATTTGAGTGGACTGACCAATACCCGTATGCGCCGTCGTTTGGAAGAACTTGGTATCCGCAAGGCTTTTGGTGCGACTCGCAATGAGCTGGTATGGCAAGTGCTGAACGAAAATCTGGTACTGACGGTTATGGGCGGATTATTGGGGTTGGCATTGGCTTATCTGTTCTTGTGGTTGATGAGCGACTGGTTGTTGCAAACCGTATGGGGAGCCACTGCCACAATGAATGCCTCTATGGTAAGTCCTGTGATATTTCTCATTGCATTTGGCTTTTGCTTGATACTCAATATGTTTTCGGCATACGTGCCTGCATGGAGAGTGGCGCATACTCCAATTGTAGATTCGTTGAATGAAAAACTCTGAAACCATGTTGATACATATATTAAAAATTATAAAGAACAACCTTCGTGCCAATCTTCTTTTGGTGGCCGGAATATTTGTGATTGCCACTTCCTTGTGGTATGCTGTGGACTATGTATATGCCGTGGCGGTCAACGGACAGAAATCTCTTGGCTTTGAATGGGAAAATGTCTATTACATCCAAGTGGGCGTATTACCTCAGGAGAGTCTGGAACGAGATACAACCACTCGCTCTCACGAGATGATGACCGGTGAATATCTGGAGTTCTGTAATCGCTTGAAGCGTCATCCTGCCGTGAAGGATTTGTGCTATACCCGCATGCATTTTCATTATGTGTGGAAGAATGGGTTTAAGACTGTTTTTTATGATACTTTGCAGGCAGGTGCTTATACGCGCATGGTCAGCCCCGGTTATTTCTCTGTGTTTGGAGTAAAGGGGGCAGACGGATGCTCTCCCGAAGAACTTTCAAAACGTGCCCGTCCAGAAGAAATGGTGATGACGGACAATCTTGCCCGTTACCTGATAAGTGGAAAAGGAAGCAAAGAATATACGCCCCGCAAAGGTGTGGAAATGGTGGGTAAGCTTGTGAGCTTTAATAAAGATGGAAGTGATTCTGTCCGGGTATCTGCTGTTTGTGAAAATCAGAAGTACAATGAATACACTTCGCAACAAGCAGCGTTTTATTATGTCCGTAATGATGGATTTAAATGCACCTATGCCAGCATTCCTTATCAGGACTTGTTTATTCGCGTAAAGGCGGATGCCGATCGCCCCGGTTTTGTAGAGGCTTTCCGCAAGGAAATGAAGAAACAGCTTCGTGTAGGCAATCTTTATTTGGCAGATATGCGTCCGATGAGTGAGTTCCGCAATGAGCAATTGTCGGACTATCGCAGTGAACTTTATACTTACCTTGCTATTGCCGGTTTCTTCTTGATTAATGCATTCTTGGCGGTACTTGGCACTTTTTGGTTCCGTACCCAACACCGTCGGGAGGAACTTGCCATCCGAATCACTTCGGGAGCTACTCCTCACAGCCTTATGCGGCTCTTGATGGGAGAGGGGATTTTGTTGGTTACTTTCGCTTATATTCCGGCATTGATTGTTGCTTACAATTTAGGCGTTGCCGATTTGGTGAATACGTGGCCGGTAGAATGGAGTTTGGGACGTTTTATTGTCGGAGGAATACTTACTTATTTCCTTTTGTTGGTAGTAGTGGTGTTCAGTATTTGGTTCCCGGCTCGCCAGGCCATGAAGATTCAGCCGGCTGAGGCTTTGCATGGGGAATAAGAGTATGAAAAGGAAGTTGATAAAAGTTGCTTTCACGCATCGCACTCATTGAATTCCTTTGTTCATCGGGGTTTGATGTGAAGAGAAACAATGAAGGTTGCTTTCACACGAAAGTCCCCATGAATAGGACGTTTGGGCACCGTTATGTGTGAAAGGAGATTTCATCAATTCTCCTTTCCTAAAAAGACCTTGACCTTTTTAAAAAACTTCAAGGTCTTTTTTAAAGACTCTTCCATCTTTAATGAAAACTTCAAGGTCTTTTCTGAAACAGCTATAATCAGCTGTTCGTATATGAATAGAGTGTCCGAAATCGGACACTCTATTTTTATATTAACTTGTTATTATTCAGTGATATATGTTTTTGGCATACCATTTGTTTACTCTCTTGCAAAAAAGAAGCATAAGACAATGAAGAAAAAAGTAATATCTTTGTTTATGGTCATCGCTCTTTCGATGACTGCCGGAGCGCAGACGCAAGTTAAAGAACATCGACGTTCCATTACGCTTGACGAGGCCATTGTGATAGCCCGCACTCAGAGTGTGGATGCAGCTGTGGCATTGAATGAGTTGAAAACTGCTTATTGGGAATACCGCACATTCCGCGCCAACCTTTTGCCGGAAATGAATTTGAAGGCAACACTGCCCAGCTATAATAAGAAATATAATTCATACCAGCAGGAAGATGGTACTTATACGTATGTCCGTAACAATAATTTGCAGATGAGTGGCGAACTGTCCATTGATCAAAGTATTTGGTTTACGGGTGGTACGCTTTCGTTGAACTCTTCTCTTGATTTCTTGAAACAGTTGGATGGCGATAAATCCAAACGCTATATGTCCGTGCCTATTGCCCTGACTTTGAACCAGCCTATTTTCGGTGTAAATAATATTAAGTGGGATCGTCGCATAGAGCCTGTGAGATATGCTGAAGCAAAAGCCTCATTTCTCAGTGCTACCGAGAATGTGACAAGAACGACCATTAATTATTTTTTCAATCTTTTGTTGGCAAAAGAGAATGTGAATATAGCCCGGCAGAATTTGGAAAATGCACAAAAGCTGCATGAAGTGGCGAAGGCCAAGCGCAGCATGGGGCAAATTAGTGAAAATGATTTGTTGCAGTTGGAATTGAATGTGCTGGATGCCCGTTCTACTCTGACTGATAATGAGAGTACTCTGAAAAGCCGTATGTTTCAGCTCCGTTCTTTTTTGGCATTGAGTGAGGATGAAGATTTGGAGCCGGTGGTTCCGGAAAGTATTCCTTCGGTTTTGCTTAATTATGATGATGTGCTCGATAAAGCGTTGACCAATAACTCTTTTGCCCAGAATATCCGCCGCCGTCAGTTGGAGGCTGATTATGAAGTAGCAAAGGCGAAAGGTGATCTTCGTGAGATAACCTTGTATGCGCAGGTCGGCTTTACGGGAACGAATAATGAACTGAATACCGTTTATCATAATCTGAAGGATAATCAGATAGTGGAAGTCGGTTTCAAGATTCCTATCCTGGACTGGGGGAAACGTCGGGGAAAGGTGAAGATTGCAAAGAGTAACCGCGATGTGGTGGAAAGCAGATTGCGTCAGGAAACCATGAACTTCAATCAAGACCTTTTTATCCTCGTAGAGCAGTTTAATAATCAGCAGATGCAGCTTCAGATAGCAAATGAAGCAGATAAGATTGCCGAGAAGCGTTATAATACCAATGTGGAGACTTTTATGATTGGAAAGATTTCCACGCTCGACCTGAACGATTCTCAGTTGAAGAAGGATGAGGCAAGACAGAAACACATCAATGAATTGTATGCCTATTGGTCTTATTACTATCAGATTCGCAGTCTTACTTTGTGGGACTTTACGGACAATACGGGTATTGATGCCGATTTTGAGAAGATTATCAAGCAGTAATTGAATAATAATTTTTATTTTTGCATCATTATGATATTGATTATAGATGATGATAGTGCCATCCGTTCTTCTCTCAGCTTCATGTTGAAGAGGGCAAAGTATGAGGTTCAGGCAGTTGCAGGACCTCGGGAAGCGATAGAGATTGTGCGTTCCGTGGCTCCTCAATTGATATTGATGGATATGAATTTTACCTTGTCTACCACCGGAGAAGAAGGATTGACGCTTTTAAAGCAAGTGAAGATATTCCGGCCCGATGTTCCTGTGATATTGATGACCGCATGGGGAAGCATTCAGTTGGCTGTTCAGGGTATGCAGGCAGGTGCTTTTGACTTTATTACGAAGCCGTGGAACAATGTCGCTTTGATGCAACGTATAGAAACGGCTCTCGAACTGACTGCCGATAAGCAGAAACCGGAAGCTCCGGTGGTGGATAATGACGGCTTTGACCGCAGCCATATCATCGGAAAGAGTAAACCGCTGATGGATGTGCTAGCTACCATTAAAAGGATAGCCCGTACCAATGCTTCCGTACTTATTACCGGTGAAAGCGGGACCGGCAAGGAGTTGATAGCAGAAGCAGTGCATATCAACAGTTCCCGTGCCAAGAAACCGTTTGTGAAAGTGAACTTGGGCGGCATTTCACATACTTTGTTCGAGAGTGAAATGTTCGGTCATAAAAAAGGAGCGTTTACGGATGCTACTTCCGACCGTATGGGGCGTTTTGAACTGGCGGACAAGGGAACTATTTTCTTGGATGAGATAGGAGATTTGGACTTGAGTTGCCAAGTCAAATTGCTTAGGGTGCTGCAAGAGCAAACCTTTGAGGTCTTGGGCGACAGTCGTCCGCGAAAGGTGGATATCCGTGTGGTGAGTGCCACCAATGCCGACCTTTCCCGGATGGTTCGGGAACATACTTTCCGTGAAGATTTGTTTTATCGCATTAATCTGATAACGGTACATCTTCCTGCTTTGCGCGAGCGCCGTGAGGATATTCCGTTGCTGGTGCGTTACTTTGCCGATAAGCAATGTGAAGCCAATGGTTTGCCTAAAGTGGATTTTACGGTCGAAGCGATGGAGTATCTCAGCAGATTGCCTTATCCGGGGAATATCCGCGAATTGAAGAACCTGGTGGAGCGTACGTTGCTGGTGAGCGGCAAACAGGTGTTGATGTCCGAAGACTTCAAAGCGCAATATCAATGCCCGGTGGAGCCGAAAGTGACCTCTAATCTGCAGGGTATGACGTTGGAAGAGATTGAAAGGCAGACGATTTTGCAGGCATTGGAGAAGTACAATAATAACATGTCACAGGTGGCAACAGCACTCGGTATCAGTCGCGCTGCTCTTTATCGTAGATTGGAAAAATATAATATTATGATAAACGATTAAATAAAAAAATGAAACTGAAGTTCTTTTTCTTCATTCTATCATTGTTGTTGGTGGCGGTTTGGGGAGTCCTGTTGGTACTTTCTTTCAAGGAACGCGGCATGCTCTTTTATATGGTGGAGGGAATTATCACTTTCAGTCTCATCTTTCTTATCTTTTTTTACCGCAAGGTGATTAAACCATTGGATACTATCGGCAATGGTATGGATTTACTCCGCGAACAGGATTTCAGCAGTCGCCTCACTCCGGTGGGGCAGAAGGAAGCCGACCGCATTGTGCTTGTATTCAACCGCATGATGGAACAGTTGAAAGACGAACGACTGCGCTTGCGCGAGCAAAATCATTTTCTTGATTTGCTGGTCAGCGTATCTCCTATGGGACTGATCATTCTGACTCTTGACGGACATGTCTCCATGATTAATGCTGCCGCGCTCCGTTATCTGGATTATGTGACAGACGATGAAGTGAAGGGACGTTTGCTTTGTGAACTTACTTCGCCTTTGGCGGAAGAGATAGAGCGCATACCGAAAGATGCCAGCAAGACGGTTCGTCTGAGTGACTCCATGATTTATCGTTGTTCGCGTCTTTCGTTTGTAGACCGGGGATTTGCGCATCCGTTTATCCTGATAGAAAGTCTGACCTCCGAAGTGGTGAAGGCCGAAAAGAAGGCTTACGAAAAGGTGATTCGCATGATTGCGCATGAAGTCAACAATACGGTGGCGGGCATTACTTCCACTCTTGATACAGTGGATGGTGCTTTGGAGTGTATGGACGATACCGAAGACCTTCGTGAGGTGATGAAAGTATGCGTGGACCGCTGTTATAGCATGAGCCGTTTCATTACTAACTTTGCCAATGTGGTGAAAATTCCTGAACCGCAATTGCAATTGGTCTCTCTGAACGACCGTGTGGCGGCTTGTAAAATGTTTATGGAGACTGTTTGCCGCAACCGTAATATAACGCTGCACTTGACTTTGTGCGATGAAAATCCGCATGTACGCATGGATACTTCCCTGTTTGAACAGGTATTGGTGAATATCATAAAGAATGCTGCCGAGAGTATCGGTGAGGAAGGCAATATTTTTATTCGTACTTCTGTCTTTCCTACCATGCTTGAGATTGCCGATACGGGAGCCGGCATCAGCAAAGAGGTGGAAGCGAAATTATTCAGTCCTTTCTTTTCTACCAAACCCAACGGACAGGGTATCGGTCTGATATTTATTCGTGAAGTGCTGATGAAGCACGGATGCACGTTCTCTTTGCGCACTTATTCCGACGGACTGACACGGTTCCGTATCCGTTTCAGTGCTTGATTTTGCTCTTGTAGACTTCGCCCCGGCTTATCACTTCTTTTACAAACTTGAAGGTTTCTACTCCGCGGAAGTAACCATTCTTGCAGAGGGGGTCGTTGAAATATTCTTCGCTGCTTTTCAAGAGAATATAGTCGGCTACATTATTGTCCCAGATGTATTTGTTTTTTCCATATTTTTCGGCCAGGGCCATAGCATCTGTGATGTGTCCGATGCCGGCATTATAGGCTGCCAGGATAAACTTGATTCGTTCATCGGGGTCGGGAATGCGGCGGAAAGAGTTGGCAGTGGCGGCAATGTATTTCACGGCGGCTTTGATGCTTTCTTCCGGGTTCTGTTCCATTCCGGCAGGGACGCCCATGGCACGTGCGGTGCGCGGCATCAGTTGCATTAATCCCTTGGCGCCTGCCCATGAGACGGCGGTCGTATCGAAGTTCGATTCCGTGTAGGCCAGCGAAGCCAGCAGCCGCCAGTCCCAGTCAATTTCTTTGGCGTACTTTTTGAACAATTCGTCATAGTGGGATATTTTTCCTTTCTGTATGGACAGGATGGAACCGTGCGGTATTCGTTTGCTGATTTCAAAATACCGTTTGCTGCTTGCCCGGTAAGACGGGGAAGTCATGTTTTCCCGATGCCATTGGGTGGCTGCTGCTGCCAGCAGGGGAGATGTTTTTCTGACCGCCCACGAAGCGCGTTGGTCGAAACTGATGGGCATAGAGATATTCAGGTTCGGATAATATGTTTTGTTGAGCTTGGCAAGGTCGTTGTCACAGACGGCATAATCGATGGTGCCGTTGGAAACCTGCATAATGAGATCTTCGGTGGTAACACTGTCATTCTCTACTTTATGAATCAGGATACCTCCGCCCAGTTCTTTGTCCAGATTTATCAGGCGGTCAAGATATTTGCCGGGTTTCACATATACTTCTTTGCCAATCAGTTCGGTTACATTCTGCAGAGGGGGGACTTTGTTGCTGTTTCGTTGCACCAGTACTTGGTGGGTAATGATGTCTTCGCCGCAAAACTCTACACTGTCTTTGAATTCCTTCGTGATAGGGAGGTTATAGGCTATCAAATCGCCTTCACCGGTCAGTAATTTATGTACCAGGTCGTGTGTGTTCTTGGCTGTTTCCATCCTCAGCTTCACACCAAGCGAGCGGGCAAACTGTTCGGCCAATTCATATTGGAATCCCATGGGTTCGCCCCGGTAATTGAAATAAGAAGTCGAGCTGTTGAGGGTCAGCACCACCAATTCTCCACTGTCTTTCATTTGCGGCAAATCGTAGTTTGTCACTTCATTGCTTTGCGGTTGTTGGCGGCATGCCATCATGCAGATGCAGGCGAGGAGCAGGAGCCGGACTAGTTTCATTTGCCCAAAATCTTTTCGATATATAGCTTAAGAATTTCAATCGCCTTCTGATTGTTGCCTCCATTGGGGATAATGATGTCGGCATATTGTTTGGTCGGCTCGATGAATTCATCATGCATCGGCTTCAGAACGTTGCGATACTTGTCTATCAGCATTTCCAAAGGATGGCCCCGTTCCACCATATCACGGGTAATGACACGCAACAAGCGTTCGTCGGGTTCTGCGTCTACGAAAATCTTCAAGTCCATCAGGTCGCGCAATTCCTTGTCATATAAACTCATGATACCTTCTACGATAATGACTTCCTTCGGCTCTATATGAATGGTTTCGGGCAGACGTGTACATACTATATAGGAATAGGTGGGCTGTTCGATGGAACGTCCTTGGCGTAATTCGGCTATCTGTTGTTCGAAAAGTGCCCAGTCGAATGCATCGGGATGGTCGAAGTTAGTCTGCTTGCGCCTTTCCAAAGGGAGGGAAGATTGGTCGTTGTAGTAAGAATCTTGTGGAATAACGGCAACGGAACCTTCGGGCAGGCTCTCTATTATTTTCTTGACTACAGTGGTCTTTCCTGAACCGGTTCCTCCGGCTATACCAATAATTATCATAATAATAGGATGTATTTTAAAACAAAACTGTTACTTTTGCATCAGGCTACTTGTATTGGCCGATGTTAATTACAAAAGTAGAATAATTAATTAAAATATCAAGTATGGTAAAGCATATAGTTTTGTTTAAATTGAAAGAAACACTTCCGCAGGAAGAAAAACTGAAAGTGATGAATGATTTTAAGGCTGCCATTGAAGCATTGCCTGCAAAGATTGGTTTCATTCGTAAAATATTTGTCGGTCTGAATATCAATTCTGCCGAAGCATGGGATATTTGTTTGGAGAGCGAGTTTGATACATTGGCAGACGTCAATGCGTATGCTGTTCATCCTGACCATGTGGCTGCTGCCGGCATTCTGAAAGATGCAAAAGAAGGACGCGCTTGCGTGGATTACGAATTTTAAGATGTAGCCTATGAAAAAGATAATCAATCCCTGGAAAGGGATGGAAGGATATAATTGCTTTGGCTGTGCGCCCAATAACGAGGCCGGAGTGAAGATGGAATTTTATGAAGATGGCGATGAGGTTATCAGCATTTGGAAACCTCAGCCACAATTCCAGGGATGGATTGACACACTGCATGGCGGCATACAGGCTGTGTTGCTGGACGAGATTTGTGCGTGGGTGATTTTGCGTAAGATGCAGACTACCGGAGTGACCTCGAAGATGGAAACCCGCTATATGAAACCTATCAGTACGAATGATTCGCATATCGTGCTGCGTGCTTCTATCAAGGAAGTGAAGCGCAATATCATTCTGGTGGACGCGGCTATCTATAATAATAAGGAGGAATTGTGTACCAAAGCGCTTTGTACTTACTTTACTTTCTCGCAAGAGAAGGCAAAAGAAGAGATGCACTTTTTGCATTGTGATGTGGAGAGTGACGAACAGCTTCCTTTAATTTGAAAGAAAAATCAAAGTTTTTATGATAATTATTTGCTGTATTCATTTTAATACTTTATTTTTGTCGCAAATAAAAAGAAAAACTATGGTTAGAACAGCTACACATCATCATCATTTTCCTAACGAATAACGCGGTGGGCTGTGATGATATTGTAGTATACTGATATAAGGGCTTGCCGATGCGGTAAGCCCTTTTTTATTTGCTTGAATAATAATCAAAAGATAGAAAATATGCTTAGAATTGCAGTACAGTCCAAAGGCCGTTTGTTTGAAGAGACAATGGCATTGCTACAGGAAGCGGATATCAAAATTTCCTCTTCTAAAAGAATTTTATTGGTACAATCATCCAATTTCCCCATCGAGGTGCTTTTTCTTCGTGATGATGATATTCCCCAGTCTGTAGCCGGTGGTGTGGCGGATTTGGGTATCGTAGGCGAGAATGAGTTTGTAGAACGCAAAGAAGATGCAGAAGTCATTAAGCGGCTGGGATTCAGCAAATGCCGTTTGTCTTTGGCCATTCCCAAGGATGTGGATTATCCGGGGTTGTCTTGGTTTGAAGGTCGCAAGATTGCTACTTCTTATCCGGGTATCTTGAAGGAATTTATGCAGAAGAATGGTATCCATGCAGATATTCATGTCATTACCGGTTCGGTGGAGATTGCTCCGGGAATCAGCCTGGCAGATGCTATCTTTGATATTGTGAGTTCGGGGTCTACACTGGTCAGCAACAGCCTGAAGGAAGTAGAAGTGGTGATGAAAAGCGAGGCATTGTTGATTGGAAACAAGCATATGTCCGAGGATAAGAAGGAGATATTGAATGAATTATTGTTCCGCATTGAAGCGGTGAAAGCAGCGGAAGATAAGAAGTATGTATTGATGAATGCGCCTGCCGACCGGCTGAAAGAGATTATAGAAGTATTGCCCGGCATGAAGAGTCCCACGGTGATGCCTTTGGCACAAGAAGGTTGGTGCTCGGTGCATACGGTGCTGGATGAAAAACGTTTTTGGGAGATTATCGGAAAGCTGAAAGCATTGGGTGCGGAAGGAATTTTGGTATTGCCCATAGAGAAGATGATATTATAGTGGGTCCGGAGGAGGTGTTTCCTCTTTTAAAGAAATAAAGAATATGAAGAAAATTATATATCCCGACAAAGCAGAATGGGCGGATATGCTCCGTCGTCCTGCCCTCCATACCGAAACGCTTCGCGATACCGTGAAGGAAGTGCTTGACCGTGTAAAATCGGAAGGAGATAGAGCCGTCATTGAATATGAAGAACGGTTTGACAAAGTGAAACTTGATGCCTTGGCTGTGACCGAAGCGGAGATGGCGGAGGCAGAAAAAGATGTTCCCATTGAACTGAAAGCGGCCATTATGCTTGCACAGAAGAATATTCATGCCTTCCATGCTGCGCAGCGTTTTGAAGGAAAGAAAGTACAGACTGTTCCGGGAGTGACCTGCTGGCAGAAAGCGGTTGCCATCGAGAAAGTCGGTTTGTACATTCCCGGCGGCACGGCTCCGTTGTTCTCTACCGTGCTGATGTTGGCTACTCCTGCACAAATAGCCGGTTGCAAAGAAATAGTTCTTTGCACTCCTCCCGATAAAGCGGGAAAGATTCATCCTGCCATCCTCTATGCGGCAAAGCTGGCGGGAGTCAATAAGATATTCAAGGCAGGCGGAGTGCAGGCTATCGGTGCGATGGCATACGGAACGGAGAGTGTGCCGAAGGTTTATAAAATATTCGGTCCCGGCAATCAATATGTGACGGCTGCCAAGCAGCAGGTTTCCCTGTGTGATGTGGCCATCGACATGCCTGCCGGTCCTTCCGAGGTGGAAGTGCTGGCAGACGAAACGGCCAACCCCGTCTTTGTTGCCGCCGACTTGCTTTCGCAGGCAGAACATGGGGTAGACAGTCAGGCGATGCTGGTGACTACTTCCGAAAAGCTGATGGAAGAAGTGGAATATGAAGTGCAGCGGCAATTGGCCTTGCTCTCCCGTTGGGAAATAGCGGAGAAATCTTTGGCCAACAGCAAGCTGATATTGGTGAAAGATATGGATGAGGCAATTGCTTTAACCAATGAATATGCTCCCGAACACCTGATAATCGAAACCCGGGATTATGAGGAGCAAGCCGAGCGTATTGTCAATGCAGGCTCTGTATTTCTGGGTTCCCTGTCGCCGGAGAGTGCAGGCGATTACGCATCGGGAACCAATCATACGCTGCCCACAAACGGTTATGCCAAAGCTTATGGCGGAGTGAGTCTGGATAGCTTTATCCGTAAAATAACTTTTCAGGAAATCACGCGCGAAGGCATAGAGATTATCGGTCCTGCCATCGAAGTAATGGCAGCCAACGAACAACTGAGTGCGCATAAAAATGCCGTCACCGTCAGATTAAAAGCAAAATAAAAAAAGAGACTATATGAAAGACTTAAAAGAATTGACGCGTCCCAATATCCGGGCTTTAAAGCCATATTCATCTGCGCGCGATGAATATAGCGGGGCAGAAGCCTCTGTGTTTTTGGATGCAAACGAGAATCCCTATAATACTCCGAACAACCGTTATCCCGACCCGATGCAGCGAGAGCTGAAGAATCTGATAGCTCCCGTCAAGAAAGTCAAACCGGAGAATATTTTTTTGGGAAACGGCAGCGATGAGGCTATCGACTTGGTTTATCGTGCTTTCTGTCGTCCGGGGGTGGATAATGTAGTGGCTATCGACCCTACTTACGGTATGTATCAGGTGTGTGCCGAGGTGAATGATGTGGAGTATCGTAAGGTATTGCTGGACGAAAACTATCAGTTTACTGCAGACCGGCTGCTGGCGGCGACGGATGATAATACCAAATTGATATTTCTCTGTTCTCCCAATAACCCGACCGGGAATGCGTTAGACCGTGAGGAAATGGAAAAGACTCTGTCTGCTTTTCAGGGATTGGTCGTCATCGATGAGGCTTATTCCGATTTTTCGGATGCACCTTCGTTTCTGCTTGACTTGGAAAAACATCCCAATCTCATCGTTTTTCAGACTTTCTCCAAAGCCTGGGGATGTGCCGCCATCCGGCTGGGCATGGCATTTGCTTCTCCTGAAATTATTGCGATTTTCAGTAAGATAAAGTATCCTTATAATGTGAATCTGCTGACTCAAAAGGAGGCCATTGCCATGATGCATCGCCATTATGAAGTGGAACGTTGGGTGAAGTCATTGCTGGAAGAGCGTGCGCGTCTTATCGATGAGTTTATACAGTTGCCCTGCTGCGAGAAGATTTATCCGACAGATGCCAATTTCTTTTTGGCAAAAGTGACGGATGCGAAGAAAATATATGCTTACTTGGTAAGTAAAGGAATCATTGTACGTAATCGCACCAATGTTTCTTTGTGTCGTGACTGCCTTCGCATCACTATTGGCACTCGTCCCGAAAATGATACGTTGCTGGAGGCGCTGAACGCTTTTGGCATGCAGTCCGGCAAATAAAAAGATTGTAACAGATGAAAAAAGCATTATTCATAGACCGTGATGGTACGCTGGTGGTGGAGCCGCCGGTGGATTATCAGCTCGACTCGTTCGAGAAACTGGAGTTTTGTCCCAAAGTGTTCCGTAATCTGAGCTTCATTCGGAGCAAGCTGGATTATGAGTTTGTCATGGTTACCAATCAAGACGGACTGGGAACGGATTCTTTCCCGGAAGATACTTTCTGGCCGGTGCATAATCTGGTGTTGAAGACATTGGAAGGGGAGGGTATCACATTCGATGATATCCTGATAGACCGCAGCTTTCCCGAAGACAATGCCCCAACCCGCAAACCGCGTACCGGAATGATGGGAAAATATATGACGGGAGACTATGACCTGGCGAACAGTTTTGTCATCGGCGACCGTGCTACAGATGTAGAACTGGCCAAAAATTTGGGCTGCAAGGCTATTTTGCTTCAAGACGATAAAGAGGTACTGAAGGAAAAGAACCTGGAAGCATATTGTGTGTTGGCCACGACCGATTGGGACCGGATAGCTGAGTTTCTGTTCGCCGGAGAACGTATTGCCGAGGTGCGCCGCACGACGAAAGAGACGGATATCTTTGTCCGCCTCAATTTGGACGGCGGTGGTCGGTGCGATATTTCCACCGGGCTTGGTTTCTTTGACCACATGCTGGAGCAGATTGGCAAGCACGGCGGCATTGACCTTACCGTTTGCGTGAAAGGTGACTTGGAGGTGGATGAACATCATACCATCGAAGATACGGCCATTGCATTGGGTGAATGCATTTATCAGGCCTTGGGCAGTAAGAGGGGAATAGAGCGTTACGGTTATTGTCTGCCGATGGACGATTGTCTTTGTCAGGTAGCTCTGGATTTTGGCGGCCGTGCCTGGTTGGTGTGGGATGCGGAGTTTCATCGCGAAAAGATAGGAGAGATGCCTACCGAAATGTTTCTTCATTTCTTTAAATCACTGAGTGATGCAGCACGTATGAATCTCAATATCAAGGCAGAAGGAAATAATGAACATCATAAGATAGAAGGAATCTTCAAGGCCTTGGCGCGTGCCATCAAGATGGCGGTGAGAAGAGATATTTATCATTTTGAGGTGCCGTCCAGCAAAGGGTGTATTTAGCGATGGTGAGTATGCCGGCAATGTCGATAATATGCAGGTGTCCACACGTATATACGCGCAGGCCTGCGTGAACGTACGTATAGGCCTACGCGTATATATGTGCGGCCCTGCGTGAACGTACGTGTGAGCCTGTACGTATATACGCATAAGCGGAGCCTTGCAAATGACCCGGTAAAAGGATGAAAAGTTATAATTCTTCACATTCTTTCAGCCACATTGCGGCACTGGCATCGCTGGGCATACGCCAATCGCCCCGTGGACTGAGAGAGACGGAACCTACTTTCGGACCGTCGGGCAGGCACGAACGCTTGAACTGCTGCTGGAAGAAGCGTCGGCAAAATGTGGTCAGCCATTTCTTGATGACTTCTTCATTGTATGTATCGCGGAAGGCTATGCTTGCCAGATAGAATATCTTGCCGGGGCGGAAGCCGAAGCGAAGGAACTGATAGAGGAAGAAGTCATGCAGTTCATACGGTCCTACCAAATCTTCTGTCTTTTGTTTGATATTACCTTGCTCGTCTGCCGGAATCAGCTCGGGGCTGATGGGTGTATCTACAATATCCAGCAGGGTGATGCGTGATTCATTGTCCACACCGTTCAAGGCAATCCAATTTACTAAATATTTTACCAATGTCTTGGGAATGCTGGCATTGACACCATACATGGACATGTGGTCGCCATTGTAAGTAGCCCATCCCAATGCAAGTTCGGAAAGGTCGCCTGTGCCGATGACCAGACCGCCCAGCCGGTTTGCCACATCCATCAGAATCTGCGTGCGTTCGCGTGCCTGACTGTTTTCATAAGTCACATCGTGAACGGTCATGTCGTGGTCGATATCTTTAAAATGCCGGATGCAGGCCTCCTTAATGCTTATTTCTTTGATAGTGACTCCCAATGAAGCCATTAGGTGGAGTGCATTATTATAGGTGCGATCGGTTGTACCGAAACCGGGCATCGTGATACCGATGATATTTTTGCGCGGAAGTTCCAGTTTATCAAATGTCTTGACGCATACCAGTAAGGCCAGAGTGGAATCCAGTCCTCCCGAAATGCCGACTACCACGGTCTTGCAATTGGTATGTACAAGTCGTTTGGCCAAACCTGCTATTTGGATGGCGAATATTTCTTCGCATCGTTGGTCTAATTCATTTCCTTGAGGCACAAAGGGGTGCGGCTCGATGGGGCGGGTTAGTGTTAAATCGCGTGTATTGACAAATTCGGTGTTGATATGGATGGCAGGACGACCGGGACAATTGCCGATATTGGCTGCAAAAGTAGTGTTGGTCAAGCGTTCGCCACGGATGCGCTCTACGTCTATTTCGCTGATTACCAGTTGCTCTTTGAAAGAAAAGCGTTCAGATTCGGCCAATAGGCTGCCGTTTTCGTAGATAAGTCCGTTGCCGGCGAAAACCACATCAGTGGTAGATTCTCCAAACCCGCTGGAACTGAACACATATCCTGCCAGACAGCGTGCGGATTGTTGGCTGATAAGTGAACGTACATAAGCATGTTTTCCTATTCCTTCATTGTCGGCCGACATATTGAATATGATTTCCGCTCCTTGCAGCGCCAATGAAGAGCTGGGCGGAATAGGCGCCCACATGTCTTCGCAGATTTCAATGCCGAAGCAAGTATCGGGCGTATCGAAAAGCAAGTTGGCGCTGACCGGCACGTTTTGTCCGCAAAGGCGTATATTGGTATCGGGATGATTCAAAGCTGAAGTAAACCAGCGCTGTTCATAGAATTCTTTATAATTGGGTAAATAAGTTTTGGGCACAATACCCAGAATCTTTCCTTTTTGGCAAACTACGGCACAATTAAGTAAAGTGGAGTTCATGACGACCGGCATGCCTATGATAGAGATAATATCCATTTGCCGGGTATTATTCATAATCTGCATTAAAGCTATCTCTGCTTCTTCCAATAACAATGTTTGGCCAAACAGGTCGGCACAAGTATATCCGGTGATGCTAAGTTCGGGGAAAATAATGATTTGAACACCTTTCCCGTCAGCAATGGCAATTTGAGTTTCAATTTGTTGTGCGTTAAACTTGCAGTCGGCTACTTTCACTGCCGGAACAGCCGCCGCTACTCTTACAAAACCATATTTCATAATTATACCTTATTATATATAGGTGCAAAAATAATCATTCCTGATTGATTTATTGCATGAAAGAAAAAAAATAAAAAAAAGTAAGGAAATTATTTGTTAGTTACTAGAAAGTACATATCTTTGCACGTGAAATAAAGTTGTAACAATTACAAATATGAAAGAGAGTTCTTATGAAGACTTATGATTATTTACTCAGTTATAATATAAAGCCATCTGTGCAGAGAATAGCTATTATGGACTATTTGTTGGCTCATAAAACTCATCCGTGTATCGATGAGATTTATATGGCTTTGTGTGACGATATTCCTACATTGTCGAAAACTACGGTTTATAATACATTGAAGCTTTTTGTGGAACATGGTGCAGCTTTAATGCTTACGATTGATGAAAAAAATGCATGTTTTGATTCGGAAACCTCTTTGCATGCTCACTTTTTGTGTAAGAAATGTGGCAAAATATATGATTTGCCTTTCAGTGGCGAAACGAAACAGGTGGAACGTATTGACATGAATGGTTTCTTTATTGAAGAAATACATCAATATTACAAAGGGGTATGTCCGGCTTGTGCTGTAAAAGAGCAGGGAAAAGAAGTAGGCTGATAATATGGTGATCAACTAATAAATAAAATATTGACTAACTAATAAAAAAGGAAATTATGAAAAAGTTTATTTGTACAGTTTGTGGTTATATTCATGAAGGTGATGCAGCTCCTGAAAAGTGTCCGTTGTGTAAAGCACCCGCTTCTAAGTTCAACGAAATGGTAGAAACAGAAGGTGGTTTGGAATTTGCTGACCAACACGTAATTGGCGTTGCTAAAGGTTGTGACGAAGAAATGATTAAAGATTTGAACAACCACTTTATGGGTGAATGTACAGAAGTTGGTATGTATCTGGCTATGAGCCGTCAGGCTGACCGTGAAGGTTATCCTGAAATTGCTGAAGCTTTCAAACGCTATGCTTGGGAAGAAGCTGAACACGCTTCTAAATTTGCTGAATTGCTGGGCGACTGCGTATGGGATACTAAGACTAACTTGGAAAAGAGAATGAATGCAGAATCAGGTGCTTGCGCTGACAAGAAGCGTATTGCTACTCGTGCAAAAGCTCTGAACTTGGATGCTATCCACGATACAGTTCACGAAATGGCTAAAGACGAAGCTCGTCATGGTAAGGGCTTCGAAGGCTTGTACAATAGATATTTCAAGAAATAATAAGTTTATTATAAATAAAAAGGCCGTGCAGATTTGTTTTGCACGGTCTTTTTTATTGTTTTTCTTCGTCGGTTATTCGTATTGTGCCAACAGTTCGCTTAGCTCTTTGGCTTGTAGCACACCGCTTTGTCTCCACAACTGCTTGCCATCTTTGAAAATCATGAGTGTGGGAACAGATTGTATTTGGTAGTAAGCAGCCAGTTCTTGGTGTTTGTCCACATCCACTTTGACTACTCTTACTTTTTCACCTTTCATCGCTTTTACATCTTCCAGGATGGGTTTCATCATTTTGCACGGACCGCACCATTCGGCATAAAAATCTACCAGTACAGGGATATTTGAGGTAATTAAATCATCGAATTTTTCCATATTAATCTCCTTTCGTTATTAATTTCTTTTATATAATAAACGCCTGTAGAAAGCTTTTTGTTGAATGACAGGCTAAAAAAATAAGAATCCGAAACAGCCTGACCATTTCGGATTCTTATTTTTTTTGATTGGGATATTCCCGATTTATTTCTTTGTTGTAGACGAAGTATAACGTGCGTTCAATCCGTCAATGATTTCCTGAGTAATGTTGTATGCAGGGTTTGCATATAGCAAGTTGTCAAAGCCGGTATTGCTGATAATCAAATCGTAACCTTTGTTTTGGTTATATATTTTCAGGAATGAGTTGATAGAGTCACGCAATTGTAAGCTGTTCTTTTGGTTCTCATCTGCAAGTTCTGCACTCAATTTCTGTTGCAAAGCCTGCAAATCCTGCTGCTGTTTCATTAAACGCATCTGTTCCTGTTCTGCACGTTCACGGCTTGCAAAACCTCCGTTTTGAAGTTTACGTTCAAATTCTCTGGCTTCGGCTTCCAGTTTTTTACCTTTTTCATTCAAGGTAGTACGGATGTTTTCTTCCTTGCTTATCATGGCTTCATTCAAGTCGTTCCAAAAATTATATTTGGTGAGCAGTGAATCGATTTCTACGTAAGCAATCTTCATGTTGGAAGAACCGGCAACACCCGCAACGGGAGCAACATTAGAAGTAGTAGAAGCATTGTTGTTTTTGTCGGTACATTGTGCAAATACCAGCACGGTGGCCAACGCTAAAAATCCATTCAGGATGAAATTTGTTCTTTTCATAATCTTTTTTTACGTATGTTTTTATTAGTTATTTTTCTTCTTTGCCTTGTTTCTCTACTTCGGGAATCGCTCTTTTATTTATTTTCTGTGCTTCACGGTCTTGTGACTGTACACATCCGATTCCTTTCTTCCGAAGTGCTTTATTACCACTGACATGTGTATTGGGGAACTTTCCTTTTATGAAGATTCCTATACATAATAATGCTATACATATAGCAACTATTAACACTGTTATAAAGAGAGTATCAAGCATTTCTATTATTTTTGTGGTGCAAAGTTAGTGTAAGGTGAGCGAAATGCCAAATTTATTTGAGCATTTCCGAACAGAACTCTACATTTGCAGAGCAAATATAGACTTTTGAAGTGACTTAGCTTTCTCTTTTTCCATTAAAAAAGAGGAAGGAGTCGGTTAAATATATTGATTTAACTAATTTTTGCAAAACTACAATTAGATTTTGCACTAATACCAATTATAGATATGGATAAAAAGGATTTGAAACCGGCCTCTGTTTTTCATTATTTTGAAGAAATATGCCAGGTACCCCGTCCCTCTAAAAGGGAAGAGAAAATAATTGCTTATTTAAAAGCATTTGGTGAGAAACACGGTTTGGAAACCAAGACGGATGAAGCCGGAAATGTGTTGATTAAGAAGCCGGCAACTCCGGGTAGAGAGAATCTGAAGACGGTGATTCTGCAATCACATATAGATATGGTTTGTGAAAAGAACAGCGATGTGGAGCACGACTTCCTGACCGATCCGATTGAAACTGTGATTGACGGAGAATGGTTGAAGGCAAAAGGTACGACTTTAGGTGCTGACAATGGAATAGGGGTAGCTACCGAGTTGGCTATATTGGCATCTGACGATATTGAGCACGGACCGTTGGAATGTCTTTTTACAGTAGATGAAGAAACCGGATTGACGGGTGCATTTGCGTTGAAGGAAGGATTTATGAGTGGAGATATTCTCATTAATCTTGACTCGGAAGACGAAGGTGAATTGTTTATCGGTTGTGCCGGAGGAGCTAACACGACGGCTGAATTTGCTTATCAGCCGGTTCCTGCACCACAAGATTATTTTTATTTTAGTGTAGCAGTAAAGGGCTTGACCGGTGGCCATTCCGGTGATGATATAAATAAAGGAAGAGCCAATGCCAATAAATTATTGGTTCGCTTCCTGACTCAGCTGGCTGCTAAATATCCGATGTATTTGTGTGAAATAGACGGAGGAAATCTTCACAATGCCATTCCGCGTGAAGCACGGGCACTTTGTGCGGTTCCGATGAAGGATAAAGAGTCGGTGCGTGTGGATTTAAATATTTATACGGCTGAGATAGAGAATGAATTTGCAGTGACCGAACCTAATCTGAAAACCGAGCTGTCTTCCGAAGCTCCCTGTAAGGAGGCTATTGATATGGTAACCGCCGGTCGTCTGCTGAAAGCGGTTTATGCTGTTCATAACGGCGTGTATGCGATGAGCCAGGATATTCCGGGACTGGTGGAGACATCTTCTAATCTGGCTTCTGTCAAGCAGGCAGACAGAAAGATAAAGATTGTGACAAGCCAGCGAAGTGCTATTTTGTCCTCTCGCAAGGATATGTCCGAAATGATTCGTTCTGCTTTTATGCTGGGTGGTGCTGAAGTGACTACAGGTGAGGGATATCCGGGCTGGAAACCTAATCCGTCTTCACCTATTCTGAAAGTTGCTGTAGACAGCTATAAGAAATTGTTTGGTGTGGAGCCGAAAGTAAAAGCTATTCATGCCGGACTGGAATGCGGTTTGTTCCTGGAGAAATATCCTTCGTTGGATATGGTTTCTTTCGGACCGACTTTGCGTGGAGTTCATTCACCGGATGAACGTATGCTGATACCGACGGTAGACAAATTCTGGCGCCATTTGCTGGATGTGTTGGTACATGTACCCGAAAAATAATTCTAATAAATAAGACATGAGGAAAATCATCCTATTTCTATGCGTATGCTGTTTGGTCGGGGTTGCTTATGCTCAAGAACCTTTCAGAGTCATGTTTTACAATGTGGAAAACTTGTTCGATTGTCAGCATGACACATTAAAAAACGATTATGAGTTTTTACCTGATGCTCCCAAAGGATGGACTCGGGCAAGATACAATGATAAACTGGCAAAGATAGCCAAAGTGATTGTAGCGACAGGTGTGAAGGATGTGCCGGATTTGGTTGGTCTGTGCGAGGTGGAAAATGACCATTGCATGAAAGACCTTACTGAATATTCGCCTTTGCGTGAAGCCGGTTATCGGTATGTCATGACCGACTCTCCCGATCAGCGTGGCATTGATGTGGCATTGCTTTATCAGCGTGGAAGCTTTAAATTGCTTGGCAAAAACTCCATTCGTATTCCGAACGAAGAGATTGACAGGACGCCTACCCGTGACATTCTTCATGTGACAGGGCAGGTGTTGTCGGGCGATACATTGGATGTATTTGTCTGTCATATGCCCTCACGTTCCGGGGGTGAGGAAAAGAGTGAACCTTATCGTTTGTTCACCGCACAGATACTGCATGCTTCGGTTGATTCCCTGATGAACGTCCGCCGGCATCCCAATATTTTGATTATGGGTGATTTCAATGATTATCCTACCAATAATTCGATAGCTAAAGTACTGGGTGCCGTTGCTCCGAAAGGAGAAGTGCAGGCTACGAAGTTATACAATCTGATGGATGGACGTAAAGACGGGACTTACCGTTACCGTGGTGAGTGGGGAATACTTGACCAATTGATTGTGTCCGGTTTCCTGTTGCAGGGACATGCCGGTATTCGGACTTCTTATGACAAAGCACAGATCGTGAGATTCCCATTCTTATTGGAAGAAGACGAAAAATACGGCGGTGACATTCCTTTCCGTACTTATTGGGGGAGGAAATATCATGGTGGTTTTAGCGATCACTTACCGGTATGTGTAGATTTTGAAATAGGAAAAAAATAAAGGTTATGCAACCTTTCCCTTTTAGTAGGGAAGGTTGCATAATTTGCTAATGGTATCCAAACCATTTTTATAAGAGGTATGTTCCCAGTAGTGTCCGGCATTGTATTGGTCAAAACTATTGAGCGTTATCTTGTCATCTTCTATTTTTCCCATTATATTTTTGTCCAATATCTCAGCAAATATATAGTTTCCTTTATCCGGTACCAAGAGGGTATATAGTTTGGGTTGTATTCCCAAAGGCTTGTCAAAATCACTTAGGCGGATAATGCGATAGCGTTTGACTCCGTCTTTTTCGGCTATCAAAAGCAGGAATTTGTCTTTTGATGCCGGGCTGCAAAAGAACAATTCATTGACATTATCGACAAAGACGATAGGAGAATTAAGTTGTGAAAAGCCTTTCTTTAAGTTGGAAATGCCGATTTCTCCTGTTTTAAAGACACTGACCAATAGCTCTTCATCTCCTTCTGTATCATACGAACAGATTACTTTTCCACTATCTTCTCCCCATATTCCGATTTTGGGACTGGTGGAACCGGCTATTTTGCCATTATTGAAGAATGATATGAATTGGAAATTACTGTTATAGCCCAGTTCCGTTTTCTTTTGTAGAGGGTTGGGACGTAAGACTGATGTCTGAATATTGAAAGTAGCCTTTTTCTTCTTTGGAGTGGGGACTGCAATGACTGGGCCGGGCGCATTTATACTCTCTTCTTGCGGATTGTCAAAAAGAGAAAGTGAAATGCTCTCATGGGAATTGTTCTCAGTGATATCCGGAGTAGCTGTTACCGGAGCAGACTCGTCAAAGATATATTCGTTTCTTTCGGCAGAGAACAGGGTTGGAAATTCCGGTTTCCGAGCTACAGAGTCTAATTTCAGATTACGTCGTGCTGCTATGAATTCATGGATATTTTGTTCCGGTTTGCAGATGCACGAACTTCCCGAACGGGTATAAATCTTACCGCTGACTTTTACTACCTCGTTGATGGGTGCTACACGGAAAGCCAGTACAATGCGTTCTTTGCCGTATTCTTGAAAGTTGCAACGTATGTATTCCTGATAGCGGTTATAATCTTCTTTCCCTTCACCCAATAAGCAGATAATATTATGGTTTACTGTGCGCAGATAGATATCGCAGTCGTTGTGTACCAGCTTCAGGTCTTCTTGGATTCCAGTCAGATATCCTTTATCGTTTACACCGATATAAAGAGTACCTCCATCGGTATTCATAAATGAAGCGATAACACGAGCCAACACCATACTTTGATCTTCGCGGGCATCTTTTTTGGCGTGACCAAATGCCGATGATTTAAATTCGCGCTCTACTCCTTCGTGTCCGAAATAAACAGGGATGGAAGGAGCTTCTTCTTTTTTCTGTTCCTTGATACCAAGTAGGGAATTGATGTTTTTGTAGATGATATGTTGCAGTTCGGTATCTTCTTTGGAAAGGAGTGTACTCATGCAAAAATAGCGGGCCAGTTCGGCAATAGTCAGGTCTTCACTTTGCATAAGCTGTTTCAGATGGTCGGTGTTATTATCTGCCATTAAAGAGAGAATATGGACAATTTTTTGACAGAATTCAAACGTAATTCCATATTGTTTGATGCCTAATTGTTCCATACGTGCCAATAGAATATTGAATCGCTGAATATTGTCATGCGAAAAACGTTCGCCGGATGGCAGGATAGCTATTTGGTTAATATTATAAATGTATTCGGCACACAGTCCATAATAAGTGGCTTTTTCTTTTTCACCGGAGAAGAGACACAACAGTCGCAGAAAGTTATAAGCATTAAATTGCTCATTGGGCTCATTTAACTCTTTGGATAGTTGGTCGAGACAGAAAATCAACTCTTTGGCAACTTCTTCGTTAATCGGCCATGTTTTATTTTCTGCTTTTCCTGACTTCTTTGTTTTTTCTTCCGTTTCTTGCTCCTCTTCCATTATGTAGGTTTCCGCTACATCCGAGCTGAGAACAGATTGTATATCTATCTTTTGCAGAGCATTAACAAAAGGGTTATTCTTTAGTTTCAGTGTCTGTTCTTTAATTTGCCGTTCAAGGGTGTTGTTCTGATATTCTCTCAGATGGGTGAAAAACTCCTGTAGGTGAGTATGTACTTCTTGGTAGAACGCTTCCGCAGAGATATCAGCTTTTACTTTTCCTATATTGATATTATTGTTTAGAAAAGTGTTGTTATCCGGAAATTCTACCTGGTATATATCTCCTACCCGGGGTTTAATCCATCTATTGATAGGGGTGGTAGAAGTAGCTCCTGTAATAAGAAGCCATTTGATTTTATTCCCTTCACAATCGGCAATCATAGCCGGTATTTTTTTTCTTTTTACATTTTCCGCATATACAAATTCATTGTAGTGCGATGCCAGTGAAACCCTGACTCCTTCATTACTGCTGCTTAATACTTTTACTTTATAAGTATCATTACTTGAGAAGTAGTTTTCAAAGTTCTCAATACAAAAGTAACAGGCATTGATTTGTGTTAATGGAAGAATAGCCTTCACTCCTCGGTATTGTTCATCCAGTATGACTCCTTCCAGATATTGCCTGGTGCGGTCCGGTCCGATAATTCCAATGGTAATTTCTTCATTTGCAGAAGGATATTTTGTATTGCTATCTTTGGTTTCTGTGAAAGAAGTTTCCAAGATAGAACTATTTTGAAGAGACTCCGGTTGGTTACACTCATATAAAGGATAGTCTTCCGTCAGTTGATGCCAGTAAAGTTGCAGTTCGGCAATGCTTTTACAATTATTGAATAGGTAAGTAGGTTTACTGAATAAGGCAATAAAAACTCTGTTTTCCATCAACGCAGCTCTTTCTTTTCTGCCTTTCCATGTATGTGCGCTATGTGGAAACAGGGTACTGAGTGTAAATCCGTCTTTGTCGAGCGTCAGTGTATTATGTCCATTGCTATATTGTTTCCATTTGTTATCTTGCGGTTCGGCAGGCATATTAAGCTCGTCAATGCGTATATTTACCATTTGAGCTATAAATCGGTTCAACTCGAAGTTTAACAGGTGTTCCCAGTCAAGTCTTTTTTCCAAAGAGCTTTCACCGGTGAGCATCGTGTATGCTTTGTTTTTCAGCTGAGAACTAAAGGGAGTGTCCAGCCTTGACAGGTATCTGTATATGCGTGCTGATAGGATTCTGGTATTATCGGTTTCTTCGAAAGGTACTTTATTGCTGAGCAATGATAAAACAATGAGATGGATTGCTTCCTCTATCTTTGTTTGCAATACACATTGTGCATTCGTATACCAAAGTTCCGAAATAATAATTTCATATTGTTCTATTTCCAGTTTCAATATGTTTTGCAGGGTAGCATTGTGATTGTCGCTTATCACCCCATTCTTTTTTAGCAGATAGATTGTTTCGGCAATTATGGGTAATTGCTTTCTCAATAAGGATTTGTCATAGGCCAGAAAATAGAGAAACATTTCTATTTTATGAGAGGCGTATAGCAGATAATCACTTGCTTGCAATTTATAAAGCATTGTACGGATAAAAGAGTCTGCCTGCTTGTCTTTAATGAGGTTCAGCGCATTGCGTCTGGCACGTAAACTTTCTATATATTGCTCCATCTCCTCTCGTTTGGCAGCTAACTGTTCAGGGTAGACTGTTTGCAGATAGCGTGATCCTTCGCTTATCCAAGTGTATAGCCGGTAGGCTGTTTGATGATATTGAGGATCCTCTTCTTCGTCTTGAAGGAGATTGTGGCTATATAAAGCATAATATCGGGCTGCTTGTTCAATCCATTTTAAATCATGCTCTTCATGTAACTTTCTGAGAGTTTCCAAAACAATTGCTGCGTCTGTATACGGGCAATGATACTCTTTGGAGAAAATGTCTTCTTTGATAAAAGAAACCACTTTTTCTATATTTAATGGAGTGTTGTTTTCAGCCATAGATATTATTTTTAAGGTTTGATAAATTTGCTTCTTTATTCGTGGTGATAAGGTCCGTTGTTCAAGATTGTCATGGCCCGATAGAGTTGTTCCACAAAAATGAGCCGTATCATTTGGTGAGAGAAGGTCATCTTGGACAGTGATATCTTTTCTTTTGCTATATCATATATTTTCGGAGCGAACCCATAAGGACCGCCAATGATAAAGACCAGTCTTTTATTTACCGTATGCATTTTTCTTGCCATCCAGTCGGCAAACTCGACAGAACGAAATTCTTTTCCATGCTCGTCCAGGAGTACCACTACATCCCCCGGCTGTAATGCTTTCGATATGAGTTCGCCTTCTTTTTCTTTTTGCTGTTCCATGCTCAGGCTCTTCGTGTTCTTCAGTTCGGGGATAACCTCCATATCAAAGGAAATAAAATGTTTGGTACGTTCCACATAATCATTGATGGCAGTGATATAGTGTTTCTCGACTGTGCGTCCTACGACTAATAATGTAAATTTCATGCGTTTATCTTCTGATTTGTCATGCAAAAATAAGGAAAATATTTACTATATCTATCAATTGATAAAAAAGAATGATTGACATTTTTTGATGAAGGTAGCTTTGCTGAGCAATGAAAAAACACTTTCCTAAATAATGGTGACATCTTTGGGAAAGTGTTTGGAGACTTTTGTGAGTGGAGTTATGATTCCTTATCTGTTTTCTTTGCGTACTTCTCTTAGGATTTGTTCCAGTTCGAAGACCTTTTCGGGGTGCTGCGTTGCCAGATTTTCTTTTTCCCCTGCTTGTTCCATATTATATAGCTGTGGCGTTTCCAGATAACCGGTTTCTATTTTGGGCCCCCAATACATGAATGGCACTCCGCTGCTGGGCTCGATATATTTCCAGTTTTTGGTCCGAACGGACAGTGCATGGTTGGAGGCTTGCTCTATTACCCACGGGCGGTCTGTCTTGTCCTTTCCGAGCAACGTGTTCATTCGGTTTTGGCTGTCGGGAACACTTCCTTTGGGAAGGCGTGCCCCGACCAGCGAAGCTAAAGAGGCCGCCCAATCTATTTGTGAAATAAGTGCGTCCGAAACTTCCGGTTGCCTGATGGTCTTGGGCCAACGAACGATGACGGGTACGCGTGTTCCGCCTTCGAAGGCACTGTATTTTCCGCCTCGAAGGTTGCCGCTTGGCTTATGTCCGTTCAGCAACTTTTCTGCCTGGTCGTCATAACCGTCGTCCACTACCGGTCCGTTGTCGCTCGACAGGATAATCAGTGTGTTCTCTGCCAATCCGGTCTGTTCGAGTGCCTCCAGCAGTTGGCCGACGGTCCAGTCGAATTGCGCGATGGCGTCTCCGCGCAGTCCCATCGGGTTCTTTCCTCGGAAACGGTCGTGTGGGAAGCGGGGGACATGCACATCGTTGGTGGCAAAGTACATGAAAAAAGGCTCATCCTTGTGCTGCTCAATGAAGCTGACGGCATGGGCGGTGATGGAGTCGGCTATGTTTTCGTCTTTCCACAAGGCTTTGCCTCCTCCTTTCATAAAACCGATGCGGCTGATGCCGTTCACAATGGACATGTTGTGTCCGTTGCTCGGTTTCAGGTTGTATAGCAATTCCGGGTTATCCTTTCCGGTGGGTTCACCGGGGAAGTTGTGCGTATAGCTGACTTCTATCGGGGCGGAAGGGTCATAGTTGGCAACCTGCCCGTTTTCGATGAAAACACAGGGCACACGGTCGGCGGTGGCAGCCATGATATAAGAATAATCGAATCCTAAATCGCCTAGAGCCGTAGGCAGGGGAGCATTCCAGTCTTGTTGTGCGGTTTTGTCACCCAGTCCCAGATGCCATTTGCCGAAAGCACCGGTGGCATAGCCTGAACTTTTGAATATATCTGCCATCGTGTATTGTTCGGGACGGATAATCATTCCCGCGTTTCCGGCTGCTATGTCCGTTCCCGGTTTGCGCCAGGCATATTCACCCGTGAGCAGGGAGTAACGAGACGGCGTGCTGGTTGCGGCAGTGGCATGTGCATTCGTAAACCGGATTCCTTCGGAGGCAAGGCGGTTTACGTGGGGAGTTTCTATGTTTTTGGCTCCATAACATTCCAAGTCGCCATATCCCAAGTCGTCTGCATAAATCAGGATGACATTGGGCTTGGACGTATTTTGCTTTGGCCCTCCGGCGTGGGCGGCCAAGCCGGAGAAGCATGCCAAAGGCAGTATGCAGTGAAAAGCTGTATTCATGGTCGTAAATTTATAGTCCTACTCTGTTGGGGTCGGGGGTGGAAGACTCTTCCATCAACTGTCTGAACTTGGCAACAATGTCGGGATGTTGTGCTGCCACGTCGTGCTCTTCGCGCAGATCTGCATCCAAATCATAGAGTTGCATTTCGGTGTTTCCTTGCCTGATGTTGGTTATGATTCCTTTCCATTTACCCATTCGGATGGCTTTATTGCCGATTTTCGGGTCGGGATATTCCCAGTAAAGATACTCATGTTCCTTTTGTCCGGCTTTGTTGCCGAGCAGGGTAGGCAGGAAACTGATGCCGTCGGTGGGCGGACAAGTGACGGATATTATTTCGGCAAGTGTCGGCATGACGTCTTGAAAACAACAGATATGGTCGGTTTCCGAACCGGGCTTGATTTTGTCTTTCCACACCATGACGGCCGGGACGCGGATGCCGCCTTCGTGCAGGAAGCATTTGCCCCAACCATATTCGGACTTGAACCAGCCGCCGCTGTTGAACCACGACGAGTCGCTGCCGCCATTAAAGGTGGGGCCGTTGTCGGAAGTAAAAATAATCAAGGTGTTGTCATACAGGTTTTCTGCTTTTAACTTTTGGATTAGTTTGCCCACTTGCTCGTCGAAGTAGCTAATCATGGCCGCATAAGTGGCATGGGGATAGCGGCATATCCCGTATCCGGCTTTTCCCGTATAAGGCTCTTCATCGCCAAACTTCTTGACATAATGTTGAACCCATCTTTCGGGTGCCTGAAGTGAGACGTGAGGCAGGGGAGTGGTCCACATCAGGAAGAAAGGCTTTTGCTTGTTCTCATCCACGAAGGACATTAACTCGTCGAATATTAAGTCGTTGGCATATTCTTCCTGCTCGAATCTTTTATAGTTTTGGGGGTCGTAGGGGTCTTCATCTTTTCCCAGTCGGGCAAGGTGAGGGTTAATGACTTTGTTTTTCAGATATACACGCTCTTCGTTTTTGTAAAGGAAAGCGGGGTAATAAGTGTGTGCCTGGCGCTGGCAGTTGTAGCCATAGAATTGGTTGAATCCCTGTTTGTTGGGAGTACCTTCCGAGTCGGGAAATCCCAGTCCCCACTTGCCGAAGCATCCGGTGGTGTAGCCGGCGTTCTGCATCATCCGCCCGATGGTCATGGTGTTTGCCTTGAGCGGATATTGTCCTTCCAGTTCTTTGTGGACAAACATGGAATCGTGGTCATTGGTGGCACCGCGATAGGCCATTTCGTTGTTGTAGCGTATCTGTGCGTGTCCCGAATGCATGCCGGTCATCAAGACACACCGCGCCGGGGCAGATACCGGCGAACCGGTGTAGTGCTGGGTGAAGCGCATTCCTTCCTGCCGGAGTTGGTCGATATGGGGGGTCTCTATTTTTTCTTGTCCATAGCAGCCTATGTCACCGAATCCTAAGTCGTCCATCAAGATGTAAATTATGTTTGGGCGGCTGCTTGCCGTTTGTCCCAAAGCGGGCATCGCGCTTAGTGCGGTAATGCCTAATATGAAGTTGGCCTTTTTCATGATATAGTAAGCTTTTATTCCCATTTATAATTGTTGTCTGTCTCTTCGGTCAGTGCCGGTCCGAAGCCGTAACCTCTGTTTTCAAACCACTTTTTTTTATGGAGGATACGTTGGTAAAAGGCATCAAAATCCATTAACGGCCCATTGTGCCACATTTGTTCCGCCAGTGCCAAGATGCGTGGAAACAGCCGGCGGTCTATCATGTATTCTTTCACGCCGTCATCAGTCCAAAGCGCACATCCCATTCCCCGGATGAGCGGATTGCTTTCTTGTGTGGCTTTGTAGGAGGGATTGTTCATATAGACATCCTTTAAATCGAAGGTGCGGGCCTGCTCATATCCTTTCCAGGGAGTGAGTGGAAAATTGAGATAGGTGTAGTAGTTGGTACTGCAAATGACGGGATAATGATGGCGGAGGGCATTGCGGAGTGCCAAATCTTTGTGTCCGCGATAGTTCCACCATTGTATCACGATGTTGTCGGGCAACGGATAGCCGTCATTATAAACCACATCTCCCCAAAAGATAGCTTTTTTTCCTTTGCTTTTCAAGTGTTCCGCCATTTGTGCCGAAAACCACAGTTGCAGGTCATGGCTGTTTTTCAGACCCAAGTCGGTGATTCTTTTTTGACAGTCCGGGCATTTGTTCCAATTGTCTTTGGGAGCTTCATCTCCTCCCAGATGGATGTAAGACGAGGGGAACAAGGTGCATATTTCGTCTAATACGTTTTTGAGGAATTGCAATGTATTTTCTTTCCCTGCACAAAAAATGTTTGGAGTAAAGCCGAGTTTGGGAATTTCGACAGGGCGGTTGAAGCACCCCAATTCTGGGTAGGAGTGGAGTGCGGCTTCGGCATGTCCGGGCATGTCTATTTCGGGGACAATCGTGATATTGCGTGCGGCGGCATAGTCCACAAGGGCTTTGATTTCTTCTTGGCTGTAGAATCCCTGTTGTTCTTCCCCAACGGCGGCGTATGCTCCTTTTTGAGTCAGCAACGGATATTGTTTGATTTCGACACGCCAGCCAAGTCCTTCGGTCAGATGCCAGTGGAAATAATTCATCTTGAGGAGTGAGGCCATGTCGATGTATTTCTTGATGGTGGCTGGTGATTGGTATTGACGGCCGGAGTCGAGCATGAAGCTGCGCCATTTGATGCGCGGCGCATCCACGATGTCGACACATTGGAATAAGATTTCTCCGTCGGGGCCCGTTTGTACCCACTGGCGCAACGTTTGCACGGAGTAAGTAAATCCGGCATTGTCGGCGGCTTCTATTTTTATATTGTCGGGTGTGATGTGCAGGGTGTAGCCTTCGGGCGGGCAAGCGGGATTGCGAACGAAGCACAAGTCGGCTTTTTCTTTTGCATCGCACATTTGAATGTGGGGAACTACCTCGTCAATAAGCAGGGATAGGTAAGTCGCTGTTGAATCTTCTGCATACACTGTCACCCCCTTGTCTTTTATACTGAAACAACCTTTTGTCAGAGTTATCTGTTGAGGGGAAGGGATAATCACCTGTCCCTGGCAGGTCAGTGCACGGCAGAAGAGTAATATCAAAAAGATAATGGATGATTTGTTTATCATAACAGGTTTGTTTAGGTAATATGGATATATAGGTATAAATAGTCTGATTGAGTTGTTGCTTTTGTTGGAGAAGGATGTGTCAAAAGTAAAATTGAAATCTTGACACATCCTTTCTTGGAATTGATATTTACGGTTTATTTACCTACTCCGTCATTCCAGCCCGGGTTCTGCTCGAGTTGAGGATTCAGAACACGTTCCTGACGTGGTATCGGATAGAGGTAATAATATTCCGGCCAAAGCTGGGTGGGTTGCGGATGGAACTCCAAATAACCTTCGTTTCCGCCACCGTCGATGGTCACATTTGTTCCGGCCGGGAAGTCTGCCTTACGCACATATTGTCCCAGTTTTTTCTTCATGGCATAGTGACATTTCTTCCATCTTCTTAAATCGTTGAACCGGAATCCTTCGGAAAATAGTTCAATACGTCTTTCACGGCGTATTTCCCATAGCAGAGGATTGACGGCATAATCGCCACTGTAAGCCGGATTGCCAAGGTCACGTTTCGGATCGAAAGACTCATTGATTTCGGACACTTTCATCGGAGCAACATTAGCACGAGGACGCAACTTGTTGATGGTTTGATCTGCAACTGACTGGGTGAATTCTCCCAGTTCGCACATTGCTTCGGCGTAGTTCAGCATCACTTCTTCCACTCTGAAGATAGGCATATCGGTTTCTTCATTACGTGCGCTTCCCACTTCCAGATAAGTACAGAAATATTTCCAGTTATTGTATCCGAAAGCCGATTTGTACCAAGGCTGGTTATTCAAATAGAAATCATAATGAGGAACAGCGCCTAAAATACCTCCGCTGAAACCCTGACGGAACGGCAATGTTTTTTGTCTTTCCTTGCTGCTGCCATATCCTATTCCTAATCTGATATTCAAACTGTCAATGAAACTTCTGTCTTTCGGATTGTCAGTGAATTTCCATTTGTTGTCCCAAGCTGTTGTTGATTCGGAACGGTCAATGTTATAAGGCGGGGTGACGTGCAACCACAAGCGGTGGTCGCGATTGCTGAACTCTTCATATATATCTTTGTCACTCAAGAACAAAGGACTGTTCCAGCGCGGTTTTCCATCGCTACACAGGTAACTGTCCACTAAGTCACGGGTGGGGTTATAGAAAGAAGTGGCAGTGGTTCCTCCGATACTGACTGCGTGAACCACGTTTTCTGCATTGGAATAAGGTTTATACAAAATAATTCCCGGTACACCACTTAAGTCCAATGAACAGAATAAGTCATCATAATTATCGCATACATTCGGATAGGTGTGGAGCACTTCGGCAGATACGCGTTTGCATTCCTTTAAATAGGTTTCTGCATCATTCAGACCGTGATATTTCCGCCATGTGCCTTCAAACAGACAGAAGCGTGACATGAAAGTTTGTACCACGGCTTTGGTTATGCTGTTTTCTCCGTCACCGTTCACATTGATGTTTTGTTCGGCATATTGCAAATCTTCCAGGATATGTTTGGCTATGTCATCTCTGGATGCTCGCGGTCCTTGTATCAGGTCAGTTTCACTGTCACTCAATACATGGTCAATCCAAGGTACACCACCATAGTCGCATAACAATGAAAAATAACGGTAGCTGCGGAAGAAATATCCTACACTGCGCCAATGGGCCTTTTCTGCTTCGGTCATTTGTGAACCGTCTATGTGGTCGAGCATTAAATTAACGCGGCGGATGAAACTGTAATATTCCCATGAAGTATTTTCTTTTTTATCAGGAACAGTAACGATACCTCTAATCCAACCGGTTTCACTGGTTTCTCGGGTTTGATTGTAGGAAATGTCATCTGTGGCATTCTCAGAGCCATATCCTAATGCGGGAAATGTTTCATACAGTCCCCATGCGTATGCCTTGAAATTGTCGTAAGAGACAAAAGCTGTTTCTGCTGTAGGATTTCCCAACGGATACCTCTCCATAAAATCATTGTTCAGACAGCCGGAGAGTAGAAACATACATAGTATAAGTGTATAATTTTTCATAATTTATCTGGATTTAGAATGTTACATTAATACCGAAAGAGAATTTTCTCATAAAAGGATATTCCCAAGCGCCTTTGGTTAACATATCTGTTTCAAGTCCTTCGGGAAGGTGATCCCATGTATAGAGGTTTTCTCCTGTAGCAAAAACTTTAATCTGGTCAAAATGCACTTTTGTACACCATGCTTTGGGTAACGTATAAGACAGGGTGATATTCTGTAATTTCAGATAGGATGCATCTGCCAGATACTTGCTTTGTACCCAATGGTTTTTATCCGTGTTTACCCCATTATTGGCGTATACGCGCGGATAGAAAGCATTCGTATTTTCCGGCGACCAGAAATCCAGTGTTTCTTTGAACAAGCTTCCCCAACTTCCTGTGGGCCATGCTATCTGGTCTCTACGCCAGTAGTCGCGTTTGCCCACTCCGCGTAGGAAAACAGTAAGTTCAAAGCCTTTCCAACCTACTCCGGCAGTGATACCGTAATGGTAACGTGGAGTAGAATTGCCAATAATTCGTTGGTCACCCGGATTGTCTGCTGTTCCGGCTCCACTGTATATCTCTGTGGGGTCGTCATCAAAGTTCTTGTATAACACATCGCCCGGATATACTTTTCCAACTCCATGAGGGATAGGAATACCTTGTTTCAACGTTCCGTCAGCATTAAAATCATTTTCTGTATAAAAACGGTCGGTTACATATCCCCATATTTCACCCAGTTTCATACCTTTTCGATAGATTTTGTCACCTATCAAGTTGGTTTCATTGTTATATTTGGTAATTTCGCTTTGCGAATCGTAAAGATTGAATCCGATATGGTAACTCCAGTCTTTGATTCTGTCGCGCCAGCTGAGTTCCAACTCCCAACCATAGGTTCTCAGATTGGCTGCATTTTGTTTGGCAGCACTGGCTCCGACTACCCAAGGTAAATCCATGCCGGGAGCAAGCATGTCTTTTGTGTCGCGTCGATACCAGTCAAAAGTACCATTCAGACGATTATTGAAAAGTCCGAAATCAATGCCGAAGTCCAAAGTGTATACCTTTTCCCAAGAGAAAGAACTGCTGACCATGAGCGGTGCTTTCAGAGTGGTAGTCTTTTTCCCATCCACCAACCAGTTACTCAGGTAAGGAGCCATGTCCGGGATATATGGATAATTGATGGGGTTGCCATTGCCGTCTAATAAAATCTGATTGCCAATGGAACCATAAGAAGCTCGTAATTTCAAGTTGGAAATAATTCCTTTACTGCCCTTCATGAAGTTTTCTTCCGAGATACGCCAGCCGGCTGAGAAAGATGGGAAGAATCCGAAACGATTGTTTTTCGGGAAACGAGATGTTCCGTCATAGCGTCCGTTAGCTTCGAACATATATCTGTCATTATAATTATAACTGATGCGGTAAAACATTCCTCGGATGGCATATTCCTCAAACTTATCGGTAGTGGAGGCCGTGCCGGTGGCACCTGACAAAGAGGGCAGATTGCTCAGCAACACGTCAGTCTTTTCCGACCATTGGGATTCATAATGGCTTTCTTCCTGATTGAATCCGCCCATTACGCTTATATTGTGTTTCCCTATCGAGAAATCGTAATTAGCAAAGATATTGATGGCATTATAGTTTGTAAAATCCTGAGTCAGTGCATATCTGGTGTTTTCTACACTGTTCAAGATACCGGTGAAATTAAATCCTACGTACTGATATTTGTTTGCATAAAATTTATTGTATTTCGTAGTCCGGTTGTAAGTATACTCACCTGTAATCTTTAGACCTTTAAGAGGGGATATAATGACACGTCCTAATACACGCATATCGGTTTTTTTGATATTACGCGGTTCACCATACCGTACATAAGTAGCTGAAGTTTCGGCAGGATAGGTGATACCGTCGACTTCATAAGGTGAAATATTTTGATATGATGGCAATGCCATAGCGCTTCCCCACACACCGTTTCTACCACCTTGTTCCACTTTGTACTGATTGGAATTGGCATAACGGACGTCAAGCTGTGTGGTAAGCCATTTGTTTACATCCACACTGATAAAGCTGGAGAAATTGACACGGTTGAATTTGTCCTTGTCTGTGATAAGTATGCCATCTTCACCGGTATAGCCGAGTCCCATACGGTAACTTGTTCTTTCGCTGCCGCCGGAGACAGAAAAACTGTGGTTCTGCATGAAGCCAAAATTGTCCATCATATCATCAAACATATCATTTTCACGCATCAGGAATAAATTTCCCTGTTCATCATAGATATATCCGTTCGGATATTTGGCAGGGTTTGCATTATAGTCCGTGATGTATTTTTCCCATTGGGTGATATTCTTTCCGTCCACGTATGTATCGTTTTCCCATCCCATCTTTTTATATGCCAACACCGATTCTAACGGACTGGCCTTTTGGGGTAGCTCTAGTGCGGTAGAGAAAGAGAAATTGTTATTGTAATTGAATTGAGGTCTGGTGTCTTTTTTTCCTTGTTTAGTGGTAATCAATATGACGCCAAAGGCAGCACGGGCTCCGTAGATAGCGGCAGAGGCTGCATCTTTCAAAATAGAAACGGACTCAATATCTTGAGGATCAATCATATTTATGTCCATTGGAACGTTGTTTACCAAGACGAGTGGAGAACCGCCGTTGATAGAGGTCGTACCGCGGATATTATAGGACATGTCTTCGCCCGGAGTACCTGTTGTTGCTTCAATTTTCAGGCCGGGGACTACCCCCTGTAAGGCAGCGGTTATATTGGATATAGGGCGGTCTCCCAAAGACTCTTTCATATTGACGGCACTCACCGCACCGGTCATATTTACTTTTTTCTGGGTTCCGAAACCGATAACTACTACCTCGTCCATTAATTGGGTATCTTCTTTCAATTGGATATGGAAGGTTGACTTATTTTTAAGGCTGATTTCTATTGGTTGATAACCTATATACGAAACAGATAATTGTCCGTTTTCAGGCACTTCCATAGAGAAATTTCCATTTACATCGGTTATGGTGGCCAATTGGCTGCCGATTACTTGAACGTTAGCTCCAATTAATGCTTCACCTTTGGTATCGGTAATGATTCCTTGAATTTTTTTCTTAGGAGCGGAATTTTCCTGTTTTCCGTTTGTAACAGAAGCGGGTTGGGGAATGATGATAATATGTCCCCCCTCGGTTCTATAAGAGAATCCGGTATTTTTAAGAACTGCATTCAAAACAGTTGCCGTACTTTCGTTTTTGAAATCAACCGTTACTTTTTGATTGACATTCAACTTTGTTTGATTGTATGCGATGCTGAGTTTGGTTTGTTTTTCAATACTTTCAAAAACTTTTAGTAGCGGTTGGTTTTTTACTGATACCGTTACAGGTTGATTTTGTCCGAATGCAATGTTATAAAAACATAAAGCCAACAGCAATACATAAAATTTATGAATTTTTACGGGTGTGTTTAGCCACGATAAGTTTCTAAATTTCATAATTTTGTGAATTAATCATTAATACTAAATTTAAGTGTCTTGAAATGTTTAAATGAAGTGATTTTGATTGATTTCGGGAACCGGATTACTCGCTATTTTCCGGTTCCTTTTTCTTTTTATTTTCCTCCTTTCTTTTTAGGTAAATATTCTAATATGATATTATCATCTTCTATTGTGTATGACAGATTGCCTATGGTTTTTGTGATAATGTTCAGTACATCATTGATACTACTTTGATGCTTGAATTTTATTGTATATAGGTCTGTTGTATTCAATGTCGGTGGAAGTAATATGTGGACATTATAAGTCCGTTCTAATGATTTGACGATTTCTTTTAAGGATTGGGATACAAAATTCAACTCTCCTTTGGTCCATCCTGAATAAATGGAAGCATCAATTTTTCTCTTTTGAAACTCTCCTGTTGTATTGTGATATTCTAGTTGTTCGTTGGGAGAGAGAATAGTGATTGGTTCTTCTGTAGGTTTTTGAATCATGACCGATCCTGATTCCAAAGTCGTTACGGTCTTGTCTTCATTTCCGTAAGCGCATACATTGAATTTTGTGCCAAGTACTTTAATCTTTAGTGAGGACGTCTTTACAATAAAAGGATGTTTTTGGTCTTTCTTCACATGAAAATTCCCTTCTCCCATTAGATATACTGTACGCATTTTGCCGATGAATTTCTTAGGGTAAACTAATAGTGTTCCGGCATTTAAGTAAACATGCGAACCGTCGGGCAATATAATTTCATGTTTTTTGCCTTGAGGTACCAGATATTCTACTTGTTCTATGTTCTTGGTATAGGTATCTGTGTATAGATAAGCAGCTAGCATGGAAAATAATGGAATAAGCAGGACGACAGCCGCCCGTATAATTCTATAGAAACGGTTATGAGTTATCTTGGAAGGAGGCACTAAGGCAGCTTTGCGGCAGAAGTTACGATAAGACTCAGCAGTGCTTTGATCTGCTTTGTAGCTGGATTCATCCCACACTTGTTTTAATGCGGCTTCTTTCTCCGGCTGTCCGTGTGAATCAATAAGCCATTTCCATACTTTTTCTTTCATTTCTCGGCTGGATGCGCCGGAAATGAAATAATGTATTATTTTATATGCATTTGACATATACGTGTTTTTGATAGGTTCTGGTATATAAGATACGTGAGACTAATCAAACACACAGTCGTAACTTAAAAAAATATAATTAAAATCAGTGATAATAATTTTCGGATATCTGCTAACGCTTGAGTCAGATGGTTTTCAACTGTTCGTTTATTGATACATAAAGATGCTGCTATTTCATCATTGCTCATTCCTTGTTCGCGGCTCATTTTATAAATTCTTTGGCGTTGTGGTGGCATTCTTTCCACGGCAATTGTTATCAGCAGCTCTAACTCTTTAGCATCAATATATTTATAAATTTCATTATCTTCAATTACATTTGGAGTAGATTCGGTTTGTTTTTGCTGATAATTTTTGAATAGCATGTTTCGTTCGATGTGCCGATATACGGCATTCTTGGCGATGCGGAATAAATAAGCGCTTATATTGTCTATTTTATCAAGGGATGTTCTGTTTTGCCATAAAGTAGTAAAAATATCTTGAGAAATGTCTTCAGCTTCTTCCGGTGATTGCAATAAGTCGCAGATGAAACCTTTCAAACGAGGATAATAAGAATAGAAAAGCACTTCAAAAGATTTGGTGTTTCCTTCGGCTATTGTTCTTATAAGTGCTTTTTCGTTTTCAAGTTTCATATCTTTCTTCGGTTTACTTTGCAAAAATAGGGAAAATCTATACCTTTGCCTATCAATTTACAAAAAAACAATAACACAATGGATGAATTAGTAGTAAAAGATTTGATAGACAGACTGATAGACCTGTCTTTCGCCGAAGATATAGGTGATGGAGACCATACTACCTTGTCATGTATTCCTGCGGATGCTATGGGCAAATCAAAATTATTGATTAAGGAGGAAGGCATATTGGCTGGTATTGATGTAGCTAAGGAGGTATTCCATCGTTTTGATCCTGCCATGAAGGTAGAGGTATTCATTCAGGACGGAAGTCACGTGAAACCGGGTGATGTGGCGATGGTGGTTGAAGGTAAAGTTCAGTCCTTGCTTCAGACAGAGCGCTTGATGCTGAACATCATGCAACGTATGAGCGGCATTGCTACTATGACCCATAAATATGTGAAAAAGTTGGAAGGTACCAAAACTCGTGTCCTTGATACCCGTAAGACTACTCCGGGTATGCGTATTATGGAGAAAATGGCTGTAAAGATAGGTGGAGGATGCAATCACCGTATCGGTTTGTTCGACATGATTTTGTTGAAAGACAATCATGTGGACTTTGCAGGGGGCATACACAATGCGGTTACTCGTGCTAAAGAATATTGTAAGGCCAAAGGCAAAAACTTGAAGATAGAACTGGAAGTTCGCAATTTTGATGAACTGAATCAGGCATTGGCAGAAGGGGTAGACCGTATTATGTTTGATAACTTTACTCCTGAAGACACACGTAAGGCAGTAGAGATTGTAGGTGGACGTTGTGAAACGGAGTCTTCCGGCGGCATCACTTATGAGACAATGTTACCTTATGCACAGGCAGGAGTAGACTTTATATCATTCGGAGCATTGACCCATTCTGTGAAAGGATTGGATATGAGTTTCAAGGCTTGTTAATAGCGATTGTATATATAATATATGTGTAAAAGAGCGACCGAAAATCGCTCTTTTTTATTTTGAGTCGGCATTGTGGTTCAGTAGATTTTTCGTGGGGATAATTTTTTATCTTCGTGAAGTATTGCTTAC